>Ga0247730_1000010_pt1 | contig 272913 bp, 241 predicted proteins | sample UWRJL073202C2_FD_180959 | JGI IMG/M metagenome (GOLD analysis project Ga0247730, IMG submission 180959) | Plant litter microbial communities from Arlington Agricultural Research Station in Wisconsin, United States - UWRJ-L073-202C-2 | ecosystem: Environmental > Terrestrial > Plant litter >... | reverse complement strand
GAAGGACTTGTACTTTGTCAGGATTCCGGTCAGCGATATCATCAGATAAAAAATATGAAAGGTCTTTTCTGGCTGACAACGGTGGCGCTCATGCTCACCGGCAGCCGCAGCTTTGCCCAAAAAATAGAAACTGCCGGTATATTCAAACCTGCTGCCCTGTTTGCAGAGCATATGATACTGCAGCGTGATCATGTGATCGCGGTGTATGGCACGTCCAGTGCTGATGAACAGATTGAGGTGGCATTTAATTTAATAACAAGGTGCAGCTGGCCATTCCTCCAGATATTTTGGTAACCAGGGTTTTGTATGCCTGGCAGCCATTTACAAAAGCAAATTTAATTAATGAGGCTGGTTTGCCGGCTTCCACATTTTCAATTTTAGTACAATAACAGATGAGCTACACTTCAGAAGAGTTGCAGAAACTTGCAGCATTTTATAAAAATCAGTTATTAAATGATACAGTGCCCTTTTGGTTCCCCAGGTCTATAGATCATAAATATGGGGGGTACCTGCTGATGCGGGATCAGGACGGCAGTCTGATAGATGACGATAAAGCAGTCTGGATACAGGGCCGCGCTGCATGGCTGCTCTCTACGTTATGCAATACGGTAGAGCACAGGCAGGAATGGCTGGAAGGGGCAAAGCTGGGTATCGATTTCTTAAATAAACATTGCTTTGATAAAGATGGACAGATGTTCTTTCATGTGACGCGTGATGGCAGCCCGATACGTAAAAGGCGTTATTATTTTTCAGAAACCTTTGCGGTGATCGCTAACGCGGCTTATGCAAAAGCCAGTGGTGATCAGCAAGCGGCTGAGAAAGCCAGGTATCTGTTTGGGAAGTGCATTGAGTATGCCACTACACCAGGTTTGCTGCCGGCAAAATTTACCGGAACACGCCCGTCAAAAGGAATTGGTGTACCGATGATCATGATGAACACTGCCCAGCAGCTGCGGGAAACCATTGGAGACCCGCGGTGCGACGGCTGGATCAGTACCTGGATTGAAGAAATCAGGACAGATTTTGTAAAAGATGATATCCGGTGTGTAATGGAGCAGGTGGCTCCTGACGGTTCGGTCATAGACCATATTGACGGGCGGACGCTCAATCCGGGGCATGCCATTGAGGGTGCATGGTTTATCCTCCATGAGGCTAAATACCGGAACAATGATCCGGAGCTTATCCGGCTGGGTTGTAAAATGCTGGACTATATGTGGGAGCGCGGATGGGACAAGGAGCACGGCGGGATTTTATATTTCAGGGATGTATATGACCGGCCGGTACAGGAATACTGGCAGGATATGAAATTCTGGTGGCCGCAAAACGAAGCCATCATTGCTACCTTGCTCGCCTATACCATGACGGGCGATGAAAAGTACGCGCGATGGCACCAAATGGTCCATGATTACGCTTATGATAAGTTTCATGACAAAGAAAAGGGAGAATGGTTTGGCTATCTGCACCGGGACGGGACTGTTGCGCAGACCGCAAAGGGGAACCTGTTTAAAGGGCCATTTCATTTGCCGCGTCAGGAATGGTACTGCGCCCGGTTATTACAAAGTTTAGGATATTAATCAGGTTTTATGAACAAGTTCTTTAAATGTACATCACTCTTGTTGGTGCTTGTAATTTTCAGCTTCAGCACAGGTTACGGTCAGGTTTTATTGCCTTCATTTCCTGAAAATACCTTTCCTAACTATTACTGGCAAAAGGTAACGCATTTTGAGATGCTCCCAAAATCCAAAGGGGCCACTATCTTTATTGGCGACAGCATTACTGATGGTGCGGAATGGGCGGCTTTGTTCCAGGACCCTAACGTATTGAATTTCGGGGTCAGTGGGGATATCAGTGCCGGCGTGCTCAACCGTTTGCCAGATGTGGTAAAGCTAGCCCCAAAAAAGATCTTCATCCTGATTGGCGTAAATGATATTTCCCGAAATATAAGTGCTGATAGTGTGTATCGTAATATCAACCTCGCTGTGAGATATATTCATCTGTACAGCCGCTCCACACAGGTTTTTATACAGAGCATTTTACCGGTTAATGATAACCTTAAGTCTTTTAGCTCCCACACCGGCAAGGTAGACTCTATCCTGAAAGTAAATGCCTTGCTCAGTAAAGGTGCCGCATCTCTGAAGTACACCTGGCTAAATCTTTATTCTTCGTTTTGCGACAACCAGGGCAAATTAAAACGAGAGTTTACCAATGATGGCCTGCATTTAAAGGGAGCAGGGTATGCCTTATGGAAACACCTTATTTACAACCGCGTTTATGATCTGCAGGAAGAACCGGCATTGATCCCCAGGCCAAAATTGCTGACCATGAAGAGTGGCCTGTTTCCCCTATACCAGGTAAAATATATCTGTTACCAGACAGATTCTCTCAGAACCGAGGCAGAAGCATTGCAGAAAATACTGGCGGCTTCGGGGATCAGGGCTTTGCTGACAAAACAAAGGGAGGGACCACAGGTTCCATATATATCATTGGAAATCAGTTCCTCACCGTCTGCAGAAGCTTATCAACTTCAGGTTTCTGCAGAAAAGGTTTTGATTACGGCATCTGCAACAGCTGGTTTATTTCATGGCATCCAGACGCTGAGGCAGCTGGGCCGTGACGGATATTTTATCAATGCTGTTGATGTCAGTGATGAGCCGGCTTTCTCCTGGAGAGGTTACATGGTAGATGTAGGCCGTAATTATCAGTCGGTTGCGCTCTTAAAGCAGCAAATAGATATCATGGCGGCTTACAAACTCAATGTGTTTCACCTGCATCTAACAGAAGATATTGCCTGGAGACTGGCTATCAGCCGTTACCCTCAGTTAACGCATCCTGAGTTTATGGAACGAAATAAGGGAATGTATTACAGTGTGGCGGAGATCAGAGACCTGATCGTTTACTGTAAGCAAAGGCATATCCTTTTTGTGCCGGAAATTGATGTTCCCGGGCATAGTGCAGCATTTAAGAAAGCCATGAAGACAGATATGCAAAGCGATTCAGGCCTGGTAATGGTTAAAAACATCCTGAAAGAGGTGGCCGAAACTTATGATGTTCCGTATATTCACATCGGGGCAGACGAAGTGAAAATTACAAATGAAGCTTTTCTGCCGGAAATATCGGCCTTCTTGAAATCGCTCAACAAAAAGGTTATCGGTTGGGAGCCCGGGGGCAATTTCAGCCAGTCAACTATCCGCCAGCTTTGGATGGATGATGCAGGGTTGACGAAGGGCACAGGCAAAATAAAATATATTGATTCGAGACATTTGTACCTTAACCATATGGACCCATTGGAAAGCGTTGTTACTATTTTTAACCGCCAGCTTGCTGATAGAGACAGGGGAAATGCGGAAGCTTTGGGTGCTACGCTGTGTTTATGGCCTGACAGGGCGGTAGCTCGTGAAGAGGATATGATCAGTATGAACGCGGTTTACCCGGCGATGCTGGCTTTTGCGGAGCGCAGTTGGGCCGGAGGTGGCCACAGTGGCTGGGTAGCGAATATGAATTTAGATGGCCAGACTGCTTTACATGATTTTACGGAATTTGAAAACCGCCTGATGGATCATAAAAAAGAATACTTTTCTGCACTTCAGTTCCCTTATCAGCGGCAGTCTGACCTGGTCTGGAACCTTTATGGCCCCTATGATAACCAGGGGGATACCGAAAAACAGTTCCTGCCTGAACGGTCTGATGCGGGTATGGATCAATTGAAGATAAGCCAGACCGCAATAGGCGGAACAATTGTTTTACGGCACTGGTGGGCACCTAAGATCAGGGGAGTGCTGAAAGACCCTAAAGAAAATACAACCTGGTATGCTGTCCGCAAGATCTGGTCAGAGCGCGATACGGTATTGAATTTCTGGATCGGATTAACTAACTTTTCCAGATCTCAGGCAACTGACAGTTCTCCGGCGGGGGAATGGGATACACATCATTCTGAGATCACGCTGAACAACCAGATTGTTCCGGCTCCACCCTGGCTGCATGCCGGCCAGAAAGGAGATCTTGAAATTCCGCTGGCAGATGAAGGTTATGAGTCCCGTCCACCGACGGCACTGAGGTTAGAAAAGGGCTGGAACACAGTGCGTATCAAAGTTCCTATCGGTAGTTTTAAAGGCCGTAACTGGAACAACCCTGAAAAATGGATGTTCACATTTGTGGAAGTTAAAGATTAATCAAATACTGCTGGTGCAGTCTTAAAATATTATAAAACAAACAAATCTTAGAAATGGAACGCAGAGAATTTATTAAAAACGGGGCTGTTGCTGCTGCCGGGTTGATTATACTTCCTTCGGGCAGTCTTTTTGCCTCTTCAGACAGTGGAAAAGTAAGGCTGGGATACATTGGCGTTGGTGCCCGTGGAATGAGCCATATTTCTGAAGGTGCCCTGCGTGATGATGTAGAAATTGTAGCTATTTGTGACACTCAGGAAAGTTCCCTGAAGATCTGCCGGGAGTTTATTGCCAAAAAAGGCAGGCCTGCAGCAAAAGAATATACCGGGGGCACAGCTGCTTATAAGAGTCTCCTGGAACGGAAAGACATTGATGCGGTCATCATTGCAACGCCCTGGCAGTTTCACAGGGACCAGGCTGTAGATGCGATGAAGGCAGGTAAATACGTTGGCTGTGAAGTCATTGCCGGACTGACGGTGCAGGATCATTGGGATATTGTAAATACTTCAGAAAAAACGGGAATGCCTTACATGACGCTGGAAAACGTATGTTACCGCAGGGACGTAATGGCGGCCCTGAACATGGTGCGGAAGGGCCTCTTTGGAGAAATTGTCCATCTTGAGGGAGGGTACCAGCATAACCTGCGCAATGTGCTGTTCAACAACGGTAAGCAGTATTATGGAGGTGGTGTTGAGTTTGGGCCAAAGGCCACAAGCGAGGCACAATGGAGAACACAGTTTAACATTGATCAGGATGGCGATCTTTACCCCACACATGGTGCAGGGCCAATCATCCAGTATGCGAATATCAACAAGGGAAACCGTTTCACCAACCTGGTTTCTTTCAGCTCAAAAGCCAGGGGGCTTTCTGCCTATGTAGAAGATCTTGCGCCGGGCCATCCCAATGCAAAACTGAATTATAAAAATGGCGATGTAACTACCACTATGATCAATTGTGCCAATGGCGAAACTGTTGTGCTTTCGCATGACACGCATTTACCGAGACCTTATTCGCTGGGTTTCCGCGTACAGGGTACGGGAGGAATCTGGATGGACGTCAATAAGTCCGTCTATATTGAGAAACAGGCCAGGAAGAATGATGTATGGGAACCTGCGCAGGAATGGTTTGATAAGTATGACCATCCGCTTTGGAAGAAATATGAAAAAGAAGCCGAGGGGGCCGGGCACGGTGGTATGGACTGGTTTGTTTTCAATGGTTTTATCAAAGCGGTCAAAGAGAAAAAACAAACGCCCATAGATGTATATGACTCTGTGACCATGAGCGTGATAGCGCCGCTGTCTGCAAAGTCTCTGAAAGAAGGAAATATGCCACAGGCTTTTCCTGATTTTACAAGGGATAAGTGGAAGAACAGAAAGAATATTTTTGCGTTGGATGACAGTGGATTTTAATTGTTGTTACTACTGATCATAAGAATAGAAATAACGTATTTCGACATCAAAAACATCGATCAACTAATTCCGAATGGTATTGGTTGATTGATTTTGCAATATTTCTGTTTGAATCTGCCCTCCTTTTCCGATCTGAACCCAACTAATTTTACACTGTTAAAAGAGCTATAATAATTTGACAATAGCTTGTGTAAAATAAGAGAGGTTAAAAATGAAAATATTACATATCATATCAAGTCCTCAGGGAGGGGCGTCAAATAGTATAAAACTTGGCAGTGCCATAGTTGATAAATTAGTACAAGCTAATCCCAATAGCGAAGTAACGGTGCGCAATCTCAATGACAACCCGCTACCTCATCTGGATGAATCGATCATAGCTTCATTCTATACTCCTGATGAGTTACTTACACCGGTGCATATTGAGAATGCTAAACAATCAGACGAGGTTGTTGCACAGGTCAGAAATGCAGACGTAATTGTCATTGGTGCTCCAATATATAATTATGGAATACCCTCACCTCTAAAAGTTTGGATAGATCATCTTGTACGGGTCCGTAAAACTGTTTCTTTTGCGGACGGCACGCCTCGAGGTTTGATCACAGGCAAGAGGCTTTACATTGCGGCCTCCTCAGGTGCTGTTTTTTCTGAAGGATATTATAAACCTTTTGATTTTGTTGTGCCGTACCTGCGCGCTGCTCTGGGTTTGGTAGGCATAACCGACATTACCGTTTATCGTTCTGAAGGCACAAGTATGCCGGGCATTATGGATGCCGGTCTTAAAAATGCTATTGACAGTATAACTGTTTAACTCACAATAGCGCAGTAGTAAAATATAAAACCAATTTTAATAAATAACCAGAATCATGGAACATAAAAAAAGTAAAATCAGTAATGAACGCGCAATTGAAAATGTAATTGCACAATATACCCACTTTTTGGACAAGGGCAATTTTAAAGCTGTAGCAGGCATGTTTAAACACGGACAGATTGTTGTAGACGGTAAACCGGTGGACAGTGAGGGCATAGAAAAGATGTTAAATTTCAACGTTCAGCTGTATCCGGACGGAACACCCAGAACTGCGCACGTAACCACCAACATTGTGCTCAATGTTGATGAAGATGAACAGTCCGGAAGTGCCAAATCTTACCTGACTATTTTCCAGGCGGATTCAGAATCAGCTTTCCCGCTGCAACCGGTTTTGATTGGCACATATGATGATCAGTTCACCAAAATTGATGGAGAGTGGTATTTTAAACAGCGCATTTTGTCTTTGTCCCTTATTGGCGATCTTTCTCATCATGCAAGACCCGAATACAGTTCAACAGCAAATCTTTCAGGCCATGAGTAATATAAAAACTGCACTGGTAACAGGCGGTAACAAGGGTATAGGTTTCGCAACTGTGAGAGGGCTGGCAAAACAGGGCTATCAGGTATGGCTGGGCGCACGGGACCAGGCCCTTGGTGAACAGGCAGCTGAAAAGCTACGGGATGAGGGGCTTGATGTTAAGTTCCTGTTGCTCGACGTGTCCAATAGTAACAGTGTCAGGCAGGCGGCCCTGGCATTGGGTGAGCAGATCGGTCACCTGGATCTTTTGATCAATAATGCCGGGATGGGCCCAAACATGGATATTGCTCCCAGTGAGGAAAGTGTAGAAAGCGTCCATAAGATCTATCAGGTAAATGTATTTGGACCGATCCGCGTAACGCAGGCGCTATTGCCACTTTTAAGGTCAGCCAAAGGGGCAAGGATCGTCATGGTCAGCAGTATACTTGGCTCACTGGCCCTTAGTTCAGATGACTCAATAATTTATGGGCAGGTTAATATGTTGGGCTATTCCAGCTCAAAAACCGCTTTAAATGGAGTTACCATTGCATTCGCAAAAGAACTAAAAGGTGAAGGCATCAAAGTTTATGCTGTTGAGCCAGGTAACATCAAAACGGATCTGAATAACAATACAGGTAAATTAAGCATAGAAGAGGGTGCTGTAGTTTCTTTAAAGTACTCGAACCCCGAAACCCAGGCCGAAAGTGGCGGTTTTTTTGGGCCGGATGGTAGCTTGCCCTGGTAATAACAGATCAACCATTATGCATAAACATCCCTATCGTTTTTTACGGTTAGGGGTGTTTTTTTTTGCCATGCAAATTTTTAGCCTGACAACCGCCTGCGGATGCGGCTCAGTGAAGGCATTTTGATACCCAGATAGGAGGCAAGGTGGTAAGAATGGATGCGGTTAAAGATACTTGCCTGTTCCTGTTGCAAGAGCAGATAACGCTCTTCGTGTGTGAGGAACAATAACTCCTCGGCTCTGGATTGTGAATAGTTGAAGAAACGCTCCGCCAGCAATCGCCCGAACCTTTCCCATTCTTTAGACCGGTCATAGAGCAGCTGCAGATCCGCATGCCGGATATAGATAATTTCGGAATCTTCCAGGGCTTCAATGAAATAGTTGCAGGGATATTGATAAATAAAACTTCGGAAGGATACGATAAACTGTTTCTCCGAAAAAAAGAACACATTTTTTTCCTCTTTTGAATTAGGGTCTATATAATAAACCCTGAAGATACCGTTGAGCACTATGCCCAGATCCTTGCATACAACATTCTGCCGGTTAAAGAAGTCGCCTTTTTTAATTTCACGTGATCTCCAATATTGCCCGCCCTCTGATAAATTTTCCTCAGAGAGCGGTACAATGCTTTGGATGACTTCCCTTAATATTAGTTCTTTTTCGTCCTTCATTACAGCAATGTCAGTTTAAGCTTTTCAGTGTTTTTTGTTTGTGTACCCGAATGCTTCGAAACGGGTGGCCTGCTTATTGTTTATTGGCTATATTCAATAGCAGCGCAGTTAATTCCCGTGGTTGTGACAGGTGTGGGCAATGGCCGCTCGTGATGGTATAAATATCTTTAATATTGCCATCAGTAATCATCTGATCCTGAAGGTTTATTCCAAGAGCCCTGTCATTAGCCGTCCGGATGAAGCTTTTTGCTACACTGCCAAAATTTGCTGTCGAAAGTGTAAGGGGATTGATGAAGGGGATTGCCGGATCAGGGCGGTAGTTATCAATAAGTTTTTTCTTGATATCTGCACTTCCCTCCGCACAAAATACATCAGGGATTTTGCTGACATCGGCAATGCCCAGAGTAAGCTGATCTGCAGAAGGAACTAATAAGGGGGCAAGTTCACCCTGTTTATCCTCCATGGCGATATCGAGGAGTTTTTGCCCGTTTTTCGGAACAAAGGCTCCCAGGTAAATCAGCCTTTCAATTTTTGTTGGCGCCGATTCTGCCACTGCTGAAATAACCATTCCACCCAGACTATGTCCTACCAGTATAACTTTACCGCTTGTTTTTGCGATTGAAGCCAGGACAGCATCCCTGTAGGTATCCATCGTGATTGAAGAAGGGGCGGTGTTATCTTTGCCATGCCCCGCAAGTTCAATTACGATCACATTGTGGCCCTGCTTCAACAGTTCATCTTTTACCCCGTCCCAGGCATAGGCTGCCTGGAACGCACCATGTACCAGTACAAATGTTTTTGGTGTATTACTGCTGTAATGGTCGTCTTTTGAACATCCTGCCAGTAAAGTTGAGACCAGCACAAAAAATGCTGCAAGCATTAAAAATGAGTGTTTAACGTTTTTTTTGAAAATTATCATAAAATTGGTTTTTAATTATAGCGCAAAATTCGCTTTTAAGAAAGATGAAGCGATTAACTTAGGTTAATTCGGTATTGAAAATACTGTCGCTTCCTGTTTAAATTACACTGTCATGGCTCTTGATGGAACATTATTTTGCATCCGTGTTATTATTTCAAGGACACCACTATATGGGTTCAATTATGCAGCAAAGTTAAGGGTATTTATAAAACAATTGTTTTATAAATGTAAAACATGAAATCTGGCATCTGGCGCTAAAACTGATGTATATGAATGTGAAAATGGTAGTATAAGTAATGGTGGTATTTTGTTTATCTGAATCGTTCGTTTTTTATAATTTGATATTTTATTTGTAAGCTGGAATAAATTGGTCTTTATTACCGACGTTTCGGACTTGAAAATCCATTGGGCCGGGAATACCTTTGGACGATTAAACCGGTTTTATTCAGCAATGCAAATTACCGGGTAGTGGGGCTCATCAATGCGAAATAAGACTTAGGTGATTGCCCCTGAAAGATGTATTTGTACATCTTTCGCTTTATGAATTTAATTTATATATAATATAATTTTATATTAAAAGCATACTTATTAATGGTGAGTGTATATGTAAACTAATAAAAGTTAATACAGTAAGGTTTACATTTAGCGTCTCAGCTTTTGTATCCTGCATTTCAAATAAAATAAAAATGAAAAAATTAGAAAACAAAGTTGCAATAGTAACCGGAGCATCAAAAGGAATAGGCGCAGCCATTGCAATATATTTTGCAGCAGAGGGTGCCAAAGTTGTTGTCAATTATGCATCAAGTAAAGAAGGTGCAGAAAACGTGGTTAAAACTATAACTGATTTTGGTGGCACAGCCATCGCCGTACAGGGCGACGTATCAATAGAAACTGATGTGACCAGGCTTTTTAAAGAAACCAGAAATGCATTTGGTACGCTTGATATTTTAGTGAACAATGCCGGTGTTTTTGAATACGCACCCGTTGAAGAAGCCACAATAGAGTCTTTCCATAAGCAGTTTAATGTCAATGTTCTTGGGTCTTTCATGGCCATTCAGGAATCTTTAAAACTGTTTGGCGATAAGGGCGGAAATATCATCAACATTAGTTCGGGGGCGAGCAGAACCCCGGTGGCAACAGGATCTGTCTATTCTGCCACCAAAGCAGCATTGGATGCCATTACCATTTCCCTGTCCAAAGAATTTTCCGGAAGGAACATCCGGATCAATTCTCTTTTACCAGGTGCTATTGAAACAGAAGGAACCCATAGTAATGGTTTTATCGGCAGCGAATTTGAAGCAAAAGTTGTTTCCAATACAGCGTTGGGGCGTACAGGCCAGCCAGATGATATTGCAAAGGTGGCTGTATTCTTAGCTTCTGATGACTCAGGGTGGGTAACGGGAGAAAAGATTTTTGTTTCAGGAGGTATATTTGGACTGTAGTTAACGCGCCTGTATAACCAGAAGGGCTGGGTTCAAAAAAACTGAATAACTTTGCTACTACATTTCATATTCAGATTGATCCCGGGCCCGTACCTGGGACGGTCTGTTTAATTCTAAAAATATCCGTATGAATTTTAAATTGATATTTACCTTACTGCTGGCCGGATTCTTTGGCCATATCAAATCCTCTTCCGCACAGACTGCGATGCTGCCTGATACCCTGGCCGAAAAAGTCCGCGTTCAGAAACTTTACGGGCTTGATCCGGAAAAAGGCCTCGCTACGCGCGTGAAGCGGGCGATGCCGGAGACATTTGAGAGCTTCCGTGCCGCCGGAATGCACCCGCGTGAACATTCTTTGACAGCTTCTGAACAGAAAGTTATAGCTGATGCGTTTGCCGGTCTTCCCCACCTTTATCAGATAGTATTGAGAGATCACCTGCACAGTATCAGTTTTATGGATGATATGCCAAATACTGCACTGACCTCGCCGTTAAATATAAATGACAGCTTCCGGCTCTACAATATTACTTTTCGTGCCGGGATTCTTCACGAAACTGTAACAGAATGGCTGACCTGGAAGGAGCGCACCTGCTTTAATACTGCAGATTCTGACCTGAGCATTTCAGTTAAAGGCGGCAATGTGAGTGCTTTGTCCTATGTACTGATGCATGAGGCAACGCATGTGCTGGATCTCTCTCTTAATATATTACGCTCGGATAAGCCCAACAGCGTGGCAAATTCAACTTTTACCGGAAATAACTTTGTTAAAGGGGCATGGATGAGCCATCGTCAAACAGACCCTCTGCTGAATGATACCCTGTTTCTCAAAAACCGTTTCCACAATGGTGGCGCTGTCTTGCCGATAGCTATGGCTGTACAGGTATACAAATCTCTGCGGAATTCACCCTTCGTATCTTTATACAGCACATCCAGCTGGAATGAAGACCTGGCGGAATATCTCTCTGTTTACCATCTCACACAGGTCCAGAAGCAACCTTTTCAGATCCTGGTCTATAAAAAAGGAAAAGAAATCTTTAGGTATGAACCGATGACTTCAGAACTGGTGAAGAGCCGTGCTGGTATCGTAAGAGAATTTTATCTGTAATCAGATTCCTACCGTGGTCAATAAAATTTTGGCAACCATCAGGTCGCTACCTGAAGCAAAAGCTAAAGCAGGGCACATTGTATGTTGCGGTAATCAGAAGGGCTGTAGCCTGAAAATTGTTTAATAAATCTTCCGAAGTGCGAACTGGTGTCAAAATTCAGTGTGTCGGCTATTTCCTTTACAGACATTTCTGTACGGCATAACAGGAATTTCGCCTCAGAAAAAAGCCTGCTATGAATCAGGCTGAGCGCGGTCTGGCCGGTCTCTTTTTTGATCACTTCGCTTAAATGTTTGCCTGTAACGGACAGAAGATCTGCATAATCCTGCACCAGTCTCAGTTTCATATAATGTTTTTCTACAAGCTGTGTGAACTGATTATGCAGCTGTCCGGAACGGCGGTAGGGTATATTTCCATAAATCTTATTTGCACAGCGTTCGTCGCTTCTGGCCAGTTCGATCATAGTTTCTATGAAAAGCAGTTTGAGCATCTGCTTGTGCAGTACCTGCCTGGTGTTGACTTCCTTATATAGTTTCCCGAACAGCGGTAAAATATAATCAAGTTGATGTTCCCCTGGATAACAGATGGCAGGGACCTCACCACACGTATCCAGCAATTTATCAAGCATCGTTTCCCGAAGGATAGCCCTGGAGATAAAGTGTTCATTAAAACTAATCTCATAGTACCTAACGTCAACCGAGTGACGTGCGATGTAGGTACTTCTTCGGGGCCCTGAAAAATAAGCTCCCCCGGCCAATAGTGAAAAATGTCCCGAACCAGAAGAATACTGTAAAGAACCATGTAAACACATTATCAGATTGTATCTGTCCCGGTGCATATGCTGATGTTCTGCTTTTCCATCAATCAACCTGATGGTAAAATCTTCATCTGATTGAACCGGTGACGGAGCGGGAACAGTAAAAGATTTACCGGTCATGCTCTTTTCAATATGCTGTGTATTACCGTTTGGATTGTCCGGCGCCGGGGATGAGGTTAATTTCATTTGCTTTATTTTTTACAAATGAAAGCAACATTGTACTCAGTTGCGTTAAATAAAAATCATAATACGGTCCAAAATTTGTCAGGAACAGTCCCCGTCTTAGCGCAGCAATAACAATCTTATTTAGTAATCTGTTCTATAAGATATTTGGCCATCTTTTTGATTTTGGCCGCATTGCGGTTAATGATATAGGATTCATGCCAGCCGGTAAAAGCGTTGACAATAGTTTCAGTGATCATATCGGCATCTTCATCAGCATTGATTTCCCCCTTTTCCATTGCCCTGTTTACAAGATCGAAAATGAAACCATAGGTAAAATCATGGTCTGCCTTTAATACCGCTTGTACATCGCTGTCATCTGCTGCAAGCTCGAAGGTTGTTTTGATGGCAAGACAGCTGTTATTGCTGTAAAGAATAGTATTTACAGAATCGTTAATGAAGGTGATGATTGTTTTGAGGGGAGATTTGGATTTTGCCGCAAATGCTCTGGCATCAGCCATCCGGCCTTCAGTATAATTACGGATACATTTAACAAAGAGCTGGCGCTTATCGCCTATAGTATTGTACAGGCTGCTGCTGTTGATTTGCATTGCACTGGTAAGATCACGCATTGATGCCCCGTTATAGCCCTTCTTCCAAAACACATCCATTGCCTTTTTGATAGCCTCTTCTTCGTTAAATTCAATCGTTCTAGCCATATGTAATACAAATATAAACAACTTTTATAGTCAAATACTTAATGCTGTATATTTTGACTTTATTATGCCTTCTATCAATTAAAAGTGCTGAGTCTGATATTTTGTACGCTGCGGGTAAAAGAGAAATAAAGTCTCTATGCCGGGCATCCAAATTTGTCCTGCAAAAGTAATTTATGGCCGGTTAATCTAAAACATGCGTTTCAAAAATTATTTTTGCCTAACTTATCGGTGTATCACTGGTCTGCTTTTCAGACAAGGCATGCCACTGGTGCTGGTTTCTTTAGAAAATAAATGTGAACAAGATGAATTTACAACGCTTAGTACCTGAATACCACGTTAATTTTGGAAAACAATGGCTTCCGGAAAATACCGGTCCGGATGCTGACTTTAAAGTTGTCAGAGTTCCCCATCTCGGGACAGATTTCGATTGCGGCCCGTACAATATCAAAGGCTTATATAAAATTACGATCATGCACGGGCATAACCGTGTATATTTCGAAGATCAGATGGTTGAATTCAAAAACCACGCAATCCTGTTTTCCCGGCCAAACGTCGTCTATCGTTTTGAGACTTTCGGAATCCAGAATCCGGGTTATCTATGTGTTTTTAGTGAAAAATTCTTCAACCAATTTGTCAACATTGATGATTATCCCATGTTCCGCCCGGGAGCATCACCTATTATGGAGATCTCTGAAGCCCAGATGGAAACTTTTATGAATACCTTTTTGCAAATGGAGTATGAGGTTGCCCTGGATTTTGGATATAAATATGATGTGGTCCGTACGATGGTGCTCCATCTGATCTTTGACGCCCTGAAACTACAGCCCGCCCCTGCGCTCCAGGCCAGGGAGTCAAATAGTGCTTTGCGCATCACTGGTGATTTTAATATGCTCTTAGAAAGCCAGTTCCCAATACCTGACCCCACCAGGCAAATGAAACTGAGACACCCCGTAGAATTTGCAGATGCCCTTTACATTCATGTCAACCACCTGAACCGGTCACTTAAGCAGAGTACCAATAAAACTACCTCTCAGCTTATTGCTGACCGTATTACCCGTGAAGCGCGTATGCTGCTTCAGGATACCGGATGGAACATCACTGAGATTGCCTGGTGCCTTGGCTTTGAGGACCTTGCACATTTTATTAAATTTTTCAAGAAAAACGCAAGTCATACCCCAAGCGGGCTGCGCAAGCTCCTTGTTGTTTGATTTTGCAACATTTGCGTTTGAATATGCCTAATTTTCCGAAGGCCGTCCAGCTAATTTTACAACGTTAAAACAGCAAACACAATTCAGTGTGCTTTTTTTAACAACCCTGAACAATGGGAAGTAAACAGAGGATTGAAAGGCACAAAGAATTTATCCGGGAAAAAATATTAAACGCTGCTCTTGATATCGGCAGGAAAAGCGGCTGGCATGCTTTGAGCATGCGTAAGATTGCCGATGTTATTGAATATTCTGCTCCGGCAATCTATGAATATTTTAGCAGTAAAGAAGAGCTTCTAAGGGAACTGACCCGCAAGGGGTTCATGTTGCTTACCAAACAACTCCGGGAAGCTAAATCAAAATCTGCCAATCCACCTGAACAGCTCCGTGCAATGTGGATCGCTTACTGGAATTTCTCACTTTCAGAACAGCAGCGCTACCAGATCATGTTTGGAATTGAGTTTACCTGCTGTGATTTTAAAAAAACGCTGGTAGAATCAGAACATGCTGTATCCCTTTTCCAGGATGTGATCGCAGAAATCCTGCACCAGAATGATGCCACTGAGGCTATCGTGCAGCAGTACTATTATACTTGCTGGTCTACAATCCATGGGCTCATATCAATCAACCTGATCCGTTCTGATGTACCAAATGAAGTCAATACCCAGGTGCTTTCCGGTGCTATGGAAAGTATCATGGATGATATGCTGGCAAATTCTGCGTCGAAACGGCTTCCCTCTGCCAACCCATGATGAATTCCTGATTATTCAATAACGAACAATAATGCTAAATAAAATAACCATGTTAAAGCTCAATCACTACATTAATATCCATCCTCATCCGGAAAGGAATAAGACAATCACACTGCTTCTTTTGACCGCATTTTTATTTGGATGCGGCCAGCAGCAGGCAGTACCCCCGCCGGCCGCTCAGTCATTGCCTGTGATGACGGTCAGAGCAGATACTGTAACTACTTTTCGGGATTATCCTGCATCGATCGAGGGCGCTGTTAACGTTGAGATACGTCCTCAGGTTAGCGGTAAATTACAAACCCTGCATGTAGATGAAGGTGCCTATGTAACAAAAGGTCAATTGCTTTTTTCCTTAGACAGCCGGCCTTTTCAGGAACGAATGAACAATGCGAAAGCTGCCTTGCGTTCTGCTCAGGGAGAGCTTACCAGAGCGAAACTCGAAATTGAAAAGCTAACGCCGCTGGTAAAAAACAATGTGGTATCTGCTTATCAGCTTAAAACTGCCGAGGCTGTAAAAGAAGCAGCAGAAGGAGCTCTGGCGCAGGCACGTGCGGGAGTCAGCTCTGCTCAGATTGATTTAGATTATACCCATATAAAAGCCCCGGTTACAGGCTATGTTGGAAGGCTGAATAAAAGGCAGGGAAGCCTGGTTTCTCCGGTTGATGCTGAACCCCTGGTGATGCTTTCCGATATCCACGAGGTACATGTATATTTTTCAATGAGCGAGGAAGATTTTATCAACTTTAAAACCCTGTATAAGGGGCAGAGCATTGAAGATAAACTGAAAAAGATCAAAAATGTCAACCTGGTCCTGGCAGATAACAGCGTGTATAACGCCCCAGGCCGTATTGACATGGTGGATGGCCAGTTTGATAAAAATACGGGATCGGTTACGCTCAGGGCAACCTTTGCAAATCCTGATAAGACACTCCGTTCAGGCAATACCGGCACAGTACGGTTGGGACTGTTCCATGAAAAATCATTCATTGTTCCTCAGGAGGCAACCCTGGAATTTCAGGACAAAACCTTTATCTACGTCCTTGGAGACAGCAATAAAGTCAGCCGCAAACCTATCACCATTTCAGGAACCAGCGGAACCAGTTATTTAGTTACCAAAGGTGTTTCCGGCGGAACGCGTATCGTCCGGTCAGGAATTGATAACCTTCATGAGGGCGACAAAGTCAATCCTCAGCAAGAAAAGGCTGAGCCTATAGCAAATAACATCCCTAAAGAAAATTAATTGCGATGATTAAGAAATTTATACAACGACCAGTCCTTGCGACAGTAATCTCCATCATACTGGTCATACTCGGAGTCCTTGGGCTCACCCAGCTGCCCTCGCAGCAGTTTCCGGAGATTGCACCACCGGCAGTTTTAGTTTCAGCCACATATCCCGGCGCAAACGCAGAGACTATATTGAGGTCTGTTGCCCCGTCACTGGAGGAGGCCATCAACGGCGTGGAAGATATGGCTTACATGAGCTCAACTGCAAGTAATGATGGTACTCTGGCAATCACGGTTTATTTTAAGTTGGGAAGTGACCCTGACAAGGCTGCCGTAAACGTACAAAACCGCGTATCCCAGGCCCAAAGCCAGCTTCCACAGGAAGTAATCCAGCAGGGGATCATTACCGCTAAACAGCAGAACGGTTTGATTATGTCAATTGATTTGATTTCCGATGATCCGGAAACTTATAACGAGGCCTTCCTTGTCAATTATGCCCAGATCAATCTTATCCCGGAAATTAAACGTATTCCCGGAGTAGGCTCAACAAACATTATCGGGGGTAAGAAAGATTACTCTATGCGGGTATGGCTCAATCCAAAACAAATGGCCAGCTACAACCTTACACCAAAGGAGGTAATGGCGGTAATTCAGGATAAAAACGTAGAATCTGCACCCGGAAAATTTGGGGAAAGCAGTGACGAAGCCTTTGAGTACATCATCAAATACAAAGGTAAACTGAATAAACCGGCAGACTATGAGAATATGGTCATCAGGGCCAATTCCGATGGTTCAATCCTGCGCCTTAAAGATGTGGCCCGGATAGAGTTTACCCAAACAAGCTTTAACAGTAATACCTCGGTAAACGGAAAACCCGGTTTTATGCTTGGCATCTTCCAGACTTCGGGTGCCAACGCCAATGAACTGCAGATCGAGATCATCAAGGTGATGAAGAAATATGAAAAGGAATTTCCAAAGGGCATCCGCTGGATTACTTTATATTCTACAAAAGTTGCACTTGATGAATCCATTACGCAGGTAGAGCATACCCTGGTCGAAGCATTCATTCTTGTGTTTATTGTAGTATTTCTCTTTCTTCAGGATTTCCGTTCTACGCTGATACCGGCAATAGCTGTTCCTGTAGCACTACTGGGAACATTTTTCTTCATGAACCTCTTTGGGTTCACCATCAACCTGCTTACCCTCTTTGCCCTGGTACTGGCCATAGGGATTGTTGTAGATGATGCGATCGTTGTTGTTGAGGCCGTCCATGCAAAAATGGAGCATGAGCATCTCGGTGCAAGAAAAGCAACGATCAAGGCGATGAGTGAAATTAGCGGTGCAATTATTACCATCACCCTGATTATGGCTGCAGTGTTCCTGCCCATCGGATTTCTGAAGGGATCAACGGGTATATTCTACCGGCAGTTCGCTTTCACGATGGCCATAGCCATTGTAATTTCCGCAGTCAATGCACTTACGCTAAGTCCGGCCCTTGCTGCACTGTTTCTAAAGAATATCCACGTTGAAAATGAGGGAGACCAGCGGAAAGGTTTTGCCGGAAGGTTCTTTAAAGCGTTTAATGGTTCCTTTGACCGGATGACACAAAGGTACGGAACAGCACTTGGGTCTTTAATCAAACATAAGTGGCTGAGTATTTTTGGTTTGGCATTAATGGTAGTTGTCACCTTCTTTCTGATGCGGCAAAGTAAAACGGGGTTCATTCCATCCGAAGATCAGGGGTTTATTGCGGTATCAGTGTCACTCCCGGCAGGTTCATCCTTAAGCAGGAACCAGGGGGTACTGAAAGAAACTGAGAAGTTATTGCTGCATGAGCCCTATATTGAAACGCTTAGTATTACTACTGGATTTAATCTGCTGACATCTTCAGGAAACCCTTCATCAAATATCACCTTTGTGTTATTGAAACCAAGGGGGGAGCGCGGGCCGGTTAAGGATATCAACAAAATCGTAGCAATTATACAAGCTAAGCTGGCAGCAATAAAGACCGCAACTTTTTTTGTCTTTACTTTTCCTACCGTACCGGGCTTTAGTAACGTTGATGGTCTAGATTTTGTTCTTCAGGATAAAACCGGTACCGGTGATCTTTCGAAGTTTGGCAAGGTGGGTAATAACTTTATCGGACAACTGATGAAACGCCCCGAGATCCTACTCGCTTTCAGTAGCTTCAAGGCAGATTATCCGCAGTACGAACTCGAAGTAGATGATGTAAAAGCTGACCAGCTGGGCGTGAGCACGTCTGATATCCTTCAAACCATGCAGGCCTATTTTGGTTCTGCCCAGGCATCTGATTTTAACCGGTTTGGAAAGTATTACCGGGTGATGGTGCAGGCAGATAAAATGAGCCGCACCAATATCAGTGCGATGGACGGAGTTTTCCTTAAAAATAAATTGGGTGAACGGGTACCCATCACAACCCTTGTAAAACTCAAAAGGGTTTACGGACCGGAAACGGCATCAAGATATAACCTCTTTAACTCGATGCAGGTAAATGCAATCCCTAAGCCGGGATACAGTACCGGTGATGCCATTAACGCAGTCAAAGAAGTTTCCGCTTCCCAGTTGCCTACAGGATATGCATATGAATTTTCGGGAATCACCCGTGAAGAAATTTCTTCAGGAGGGCAATCCATTATCGTGTTCTTATTATGCCTTGTTTTCGTATACTTTCTGCTCGCCGCCCAGTATGAAAGTTATATTCTTCCCCTTGCAGTAATGCTCTCTATTCCCACAGGAATATTCGGTGTATTTGCTACCATAGGCCTGGCTAAGATTGATAACAATATATATGTTCAGGTTGCGCTGATTATGCTTATAGGACTGCTGGCCAAAAATGCGATCCTGATCGTGGAGTTTGCCTTACAGCGCAGGCACAATGGCGAGGATCTGGTTGAGTCTGCAATTCATGCCGCCAAGGCAAGGATAAGACCAATTATCATGACATCGCTTGCTTTCATTGTAGGACTGATCCCAATGATGTTTGCTACAGGACCATCGGCACAGGGCAATCATTCAATCAGCATTGGTGCCGCTGGCGGCATGCTGGCAGGGGTAGTTTTTGGGTTACTGATCATCCCTGTATTATTCGTTGTTTTTCAGGCCCTGCATGAAAAGGTATCCGGAAACCATGCCATCGGATATGACGAGGAAGAAGAGCACGAGCTGGATTTACTTAAGGAAACAAATAAAATTTAAGCCAAAATCATGTTTTTAGATCATATAAATAAATATGCGTCAATAGCGCTCATTTCTACCATGAGCATTTGGTTGGCCTCTTGCAGGGTATCCAGGGACGTAAAGGACCCCCATGTGGATCTTCCGGAAGTTTTTCGGGGCTCCGAAGGCAGTCTGGCGCTTACAGACTCGATCATTCCATGGAAGACCTTTTTTTCCGAACCTTTGCTAAAAGATCTTATTGATACCGCACTGGTGCGGAACAACAATTTGCTAACGGCCATACAAAACATCAATGCCGCGCAAAAGACATTTGTTCAATCCAGGCTCGGGTATTTACCGCAAATAGGTCTCAATATTACCGGTACAAGCAACCGCCCATCTGATAATAGCTTAAATGGCTTGACATTGAGTCAGTTTCTTGGTTCGAGCCATGTTGAAGACTATACAGCTGCTGCGATGCTTTCCTGGGAAGCGGATATCTGGGGGAAGGTGAGGAACGAGAAAAAGGACACATTTTCGGGATATCTTCAAACTCTGGAAGCAAGAAAAGCTATTCAGACCCGGTTGATCAGTGATATTTCCAGGGGATATTATAACCTGGTGATGCTTGATGCCCAGATTAAAATTTCTAAGGAAAACCTGGATCTGAACAAGCGCACCCTGAACATTATCAGGTTACAGTATGATGCGGGTCAGGTTACATTTCTGGCTGTGGGACAGGCTGAAGCACAACAATTGCTTGCCGAAAAGCTGATCTCTCAGTTTGAACAGGAAATTTCTGTTCAGGAGAATGCGATCTCACTTTTGCTGGGAAAGACTCCCCGGGCTATAACCAGATCATCATCTCTTGACCAGGTTTTTACCCAGCCAGTCGTTGCTGCAGGTGTTCCTTCGTCCCTGCTTCAGATGAGGCCGGATGTGAAGAGTGCCCAGCTTCAGGTAAACAGGGCCAATGCAAGGGTGGGGATAGAGAAGGCCAGCATGTACCCGGCGCTAACCATTACTGCTCAAGGCGGATTGAATGCTTTTAAGGCAAGTGATTGGTTCTCTTTGCCTTCATCTCTGTTCGGAAATGTTGTTGGGGGCATTGCCCAGCCTCTTCTCAATGGGCGAAAATTGAAAACAAGGTATGAGCTTGCGCAGATTGAGCGTGAAAAGGCAATTATCGGTTTCAAACAGCAGGTACTTGTAGCTGTAACCGATGTATCTGATGCGCTCGTTAAAATCGAAAAACTGGATCAGCAGAGGTCTGCCGAAGATAAGCGGACAACGATACTAAAACAGACCACCCGGAAGGCTGAGATGCTCTTTGCAGGTGGTATGGCCAACTACCTGGAAGTCATCACTGCGCAGTCAAACGTGCTTCAGAGTGAGCTGGAACTTGCTCAAATCAAACGTGCTCAGCTAGATGCAACCGTAGAACTCTACCGCTCAATAGGTGGCGGTTGGCAGTAAAGAATAACAGTGAATAATACATTAATATAAATAATAATAATAATAACAAAGATCATGAATAATCAAAATTATCAGACAGAGTTAAAGGGAAAAGTTGCCCTGGTAACAGGTGGAACTAAAGGTATTGGAAAAGCTATAGCCAACAGGCTGGCAGAAGCCGGTGCAGAGGTAATTGTTACCGCCCGTAATGCTCCCGGGGAAAATGATGAGCAATTTCAATTTATCGCAGCAGACTTGTCCGATGCTGCCGGAACAAAAACGGTTGCAGACTGGATAGCTGAAAAATATGGCCAGATTGATATCCTCGTGAATAACTTAGGTGGTAGCGATACCCCGGTTGGAGGTTTTGCAGTACAGGGCGAGGACGATTGGGAACGTACCATTCAGACCAATTTACTGGCACCTGTAAGATTAGATAAAGCGATCCTTCCGGGAATGCTTGCCCAAAAATCCGGAGTGATTATCCATATCTCTTCAACAGTTGCAAGGTACCCATTGCCACTTTCCAACCTGGCTTATGGAACGGCTAAAGCAGGGCTGAACAACTACAGTAAGGCACTTGCCAAAGAGGTTTCAGGACAGGGCGTGCGCGTGGTTACCGTTCTGCCGGGTATGACCAAAACTGGTGCAATGGAAGTATTTTTAAGAGACTTAGCCGAGCAGAACGGAGTATCAGTAGAAGAAATCACCAAGTCACTCATGCAGGGAATGGGCGGGATTCCACTTGGCAGAATGGCCAATCCCGAAGAAATTGCAGAAGCGGTAGGTTATCTGGTTTCACCACGTGCAAGTTACATCACAGGAACTGAACTTGTAGTGGATGGCGGAACACTTCCAACCACATAATATATCTTAATTCTTGTCTACGCAGGCCAGGCTCCGAGACTAACATCAAGGAGCCTGGCTTTCTGATACGTTTGTGCCCAGGTACGGCATGTTGCTGGTCCCGAGCGCGCAGCCCGTAAAAAGCCTTTAGAGATGGGAATAGAAGCACACAGTAATTAGAGATGATGAGTTATGGTAATATTAAAACATATGTTTTACAATTATTGCAAAGGGATGATATTTGGTTATTTAAAACGTATGTTTTAATATTTATATTTGTGCCATGGCAAGGAATTTAGAATTCGACGAGCAGGATGTGATCAGCAAGGCAATGGATGTGTTTTGGAAAAAAGGATTTAACGGGACTACCATGCGTGATCTAACTGCTGCCATGGACATCAATGCCAGCAGCCTGTATAGAAGCTTTGGCGATAAACATGCACTTTTTGTGAAATGCATCAAGCACTATGCTGAAGCAAGAGTAGAGGAAGCAAAACGTTTTGCGATCAAACAAAACTCTCCACTGGAAGCGCTGGTAAGTTTCATCAATTTGACTGCAACAGTAATTACCGGTGGCAGAGACAGTTGTATGGCGCTTAAGACTACTTTCGAAATTGCTGACAATGATCCTGATGTGCAAAAAATAGTAAAAGCTGACCATGACTTTACTCATTATTTTATCATGTGCCTGCTGAACCGGGCTATAGCCCAGGGCGCAATAAAACCTGTTTCAGCTATCGAAACCATGACTGACCATATTACCAGTGCATTTACCGGGTGGCACGAGTCTTATATCCTGCATAAGGACGCCGAGCGTGTACAAAACATGGCGCAATTACTGATCAGACAGATCACAGCTTAAAAAAATTTGAATTCAATTAAAACAAATGTTTTAAAATATATATCATATGAATCATACATCAACGGACCTTACCGGCAAAATTGCCCTGGTCACAGAAGCAACAAGAGGGATTGGCAAGGCCATCGCAGATAAATTACATGAGAAAGGTGCAACGGTTGTAGTTGTAGCTGAGGATGCACCTGATGAGGCTGTCCCTTATCATTTTATTCAGGGAAATCTGAACAATGGCAGTGAGACGGAAAGAATCATTGATGGGCTTATCACACAATTTCACAGGATTGATATCCTGATCAACAATATTGGTGGCACCAGCAATCCTATGGGTGGGTTCAGCGTTTTATCTCAGGAACACTGGGAGAAAGATTTGCAGCATAACCTGTTTGCATCGGTAAGATTGGACAAAGCTGTTGTTCCTGCTATGATTGAACGGAAGAGCGGCGTAGTGATTCACATATCATCATTGAATGGCATTTACCCGATACCTGCTTCAGCGTTTACGTATGGCGTAGCAAAAGCAGCTCTTAACATGTACAGCAAAACCCTGGCAAGGGAAGTTACCTCACAGGGGGTAAGGGTTGTGGCGGTTTCCCCGGGCGTGGTCGCAACGGAAGCAATGATTGATTATCTGGCAAGTATTGCCAAAAGCAGTAATATTGATCCACAACAGGCAGCACAAGGACTGATGGACGGCCTTGGAGGTGTACCGATCGGGCGTATGGCTCAACCTGGAGAGATTGCCAATCTTGTTGGCTTCCTGGTTTCATCAGAAGCTTCTTATATATCTGGCGTAAACTATGGTGTAGACGGTGCTACTGTTCCTACATTGTAAGCAGCAGCAGAGGGTTAGAACTGTCCAATAATTTTAATAATAAAATAATTAATAATAAATACTATAACACTAAAGATCATGAACAACGAAAGAGCAATTTTAAATTTGATAGCGCAGTATACTCACTACGTAGACCAGGCACAGTTTGACAACGTGGGCGAACTATTTGCCAAAGGTAAACTGATCACATCTTTCAATTCCCCTGAAGGAAAAGAACAAGTAGCAAAACACATGGAAAACAATTTGCAGGTTTATCCTGATGGTACGCTGCGTACCTCGCATGTGACTACCAATATTGTATTAAACATTGACGAGGCCGCAGGAACAGCTACAGCCCAATCTTACCTGACCCTGTTCCAGGCTAACCCTGATAAAGACTTTCCCCTTCAGGCTATCCTTACAGGAACCTACCATGACCAGTTCGCAGTAGCTGACGGAGTATGGTATTTTGTAAGCCGCGAACTCGTGGTTGGGCTTGTTGGTGATATTTCACATCATGCCAAAGCGGGGAGCTCTGAAGCACAGACCGGTGACAGCAACTAAATAAGTAGTACCTTTTGTACTGCGCAAAGCATGTAATCTAAAATTTGGTAAGCAAAGGCAGGCCATCCGGCCTGCCTTTTGGTTTGCCCTAAATTCCGGTGAACATTACTTACACCAGATTAACCGCGTTCCATGGCGAAGGCGGTTAATCTGCCTCTAAAAAGTTTAATATTCATTTGACTGCCCACCATCAATGGCAATGACCTGTCCGTTTACATACGAGCAGTCTTCACTTAACAGGAAGGCCACAACTTTAGCAACTTCCTCTGGTAATCCTATGCGCCTTGTAGGGTTATTCCGGGCAGATGCAACTTCCGGAACTTTAGGGTCTTCAGGGTTTATATGCCTAAAAACGGCCTCCACCATTGGCGTGAGAATATAGCCCGGCGCGATCGCATTTGTGATCACCCCATCTTCTGCATATTCTATGGCGGCAACTTTTGTCAGCCCGGCAACAGCATGTTTTGTTGCTACGTAGGCGGCAAGGTTAGGCAGGCCCCTGATGCCTGCTACCGAAGCTACATTGACAATTCTTCCGTAGCCCTGTTTCTTCATTATGGGGATCACGTGGCGCAGCCCATATTGTACACTGAGCAAATTGATATCAATTACTTTTTTGAACAGGTCCAGGTCGTATTCCGTTAACGCGCTCTGGCTGCCTTCGATACCTGCATTGTTGTAAAAACCATCAATGTGTTCAAAGGCCTGTACGGTTTGTTCTACATAATTTTTTACCGCCGTTTCATCTGAAACATCGGCAACTACTGTGATCAGTTTAACCGCGGGGAAGGAGAAAAGGAGGCTTTCCTTCGCCTCTTCCAGCGCAGCTGCATTAAGATCTACCAATGCCAGGTTTGCGCCTTTTGATGCCAGTTCCTGCGCTGCTGCTAATCCCAGTCCCATTGCTGCGCCGGTAATGATCACTGTTCTTTCCTTAAATGTGCTCATAATTATTTTATATATGATTTACAAATATTCCTGAGCCATAGTGCCTGTTGATTTCTTTTCATCTGAAATCAATGCATTCTGATTCATGACTATACTGATGTGTGAGGGCCAGATTTAGAAGAAATGGCTAACGCTGCACATCAAGAGCCGAAATATGTTTTCAGGTATAAAATTAGGCTGTCTCCCCGCTTTAAATCTGGCATAATCAAACGGGAATTTTGCAAATTCAAATAATTGGGCCGGTTAATGCGGGTGGTGTGGAATTTTTGCTACCCATGATCAACTGTACTCATTCTGCCACCAAATTGTGGTCACTTCTTTACAGTGAAAATTTAAAGATCCCCAGGCTGCTAAAAATGGCAGATTTAAACGGGAATATGGTGAGACCGAAGCACAAGTGATTTTCTGAAACTGGTAGGGGTCTGTTTCGTTATTTTTTTAAAATATTTCAGGAAATGGGCAATATCTTCAAATCCAAGGCACCAGGCAATTTCAGCAACATTCCATTCTGTATCCTGTAACAGGGTTTTTGCTTCTTTAACAATCCGATCTGCAATTAACTCACTGGTGGTTTGGTAAGTAACCTGTTTTAAGGACCTGTTAAGGTGATTGACGTGCATTGAAAGCGCATCAGCAAAATCAACCGGATGCCTCAGCGCCATTCTGTAATCAGGTGAAAGGATCGGGAATTGTTCTTCAAGGATTTCTTTGAACTGGTTGGCAATGCGTAATGCGCTGTTGGATTCCCTGATAGTTAAAATAGGGGAGGGCTGTTGCTTCAGGGTATCAAAAATCAACTGAAGGACCATGGTCCTGAGCAAATCATATTTATAATCAAAATCCATCGCTGCTTCATGTTCCATACGCCGGAATATGCCGGCAAAAGCTTCCATATGCTCTACGGTGATTTCCGTTATCGGGGAAACTTCGGGATCAAAAAGGGGATAATTGATAATGTTAGCGAATTTGTCAAAAAATTCCTGGGTAAAAACGCATAAATAGCCGTCGTGCTGGTTGCCAAGTTGCTCAAATGTGTAAACCATATTGGGGCGGGAGAACAGGATTGCGTGCTTTTCTATCTCTATCATTTTGTCTTCATAATATACACGGTTCCTGCCGTGGATAATACTAATTTTAAACAGTCCCTTTCTGTTGTAAGGCTTGCAAATCACTTGTTGATTATCTGACGGTATATGAATAACCTTGAAATCAGCATCGAAATGAATATTCTCGGCTACAGATTTTTTACTGTCATAATTATGATGCGTGGATGCTAAAAATTGATTACCCATGATTTCCTCCTTCATTTGTATCGACTGTTTCAAAAATACGGTAAATATTTAAATTCATGCTGTAACACAGTACCGGATTGATGAAAAATTACTTACAGCAGATGATTGGATAGCCCGTTTCCACAAAGATTCACATTCTTTGCTTTCTGTAAGCGCTGGGGCTTAATCCCGCATTTTTTTTAAAAAACCGGCTAAAGATAAACTGATCTGAAAAAAACAGCTGCTGAGATACCTCTGCCACTGATAACGACATTTGATGCAGCAGGAGTTTGGAATGCAGTATGACCATTTCATCGATTAAAGCCCCAGCAGTTTTACCCGTAGATATTTTGGTTAATTTGGTTAGATAATTTGTTGTGACCGATAAATGATCTGCGTAAAACTTCAGCGTTCTGTTTTCCGGTAAATATTGCAGCAAAAGTTTTGTGAACTCATGAAACAGCATTTCCCTCCGGCTGTAGTGGTTTACCAGCCGTGAATTGTTTTTGAAGATTGCTGAGACCTCGTATAAGAATAACCTGAAACAATTTAATATGATTTCTTCCTTAAAAGGGTAGTCCGGGTTTAACTTATTCTTTCTTGCTAATAACTGCATCAGCATTCTAAGACCGGAGCTCTCTTTTTTTGATATGCCTACATTCCCTGGATATTGGGAAGATAAGAAATTGAAAGAATCTATCTGATGCGGCTCCATCCCCAGTGTCATCAATGTTTTAGCTGAAAAACTTACAGATTTAAAAAGCAGATCGTTACTCAAAGAGATAAACTGCCCTAAAGAATGAGGCAGAACAATGATCAGGTCATCTTTTTTCAGCGTGTATTCAATCAGGTTTAGTTTAATCTTAAATTCACCTTTATCAATGATCAGTATTGTAAAATGATCGAGTCGGAAAGGATGGTATATCGGGAAATGAGAAATAGATTGTTTCTGCAAATAAATGTTCAGGTTTTCATCTACAAGCTTCTCTCCAAAAGAAGATAACATCTGGTCGATGGTCATTTCCTTCATGCTCCCATGGTTTGTTTTCTCCTGCATCAATCAGTGGATTTAGATATGATCACCCTTAAAGGTATGATTATTAAGGAGCTCAACTGCCCTCCTGAACGGTTACTAAACTGAACTTATTGATTTTCTGCTTCTGTAGGATGTCAACTATCTTTTTAATAGAAGGATATTCTTCATTTTGGTCTGCTTTGATGCTTACTCTCATCGGCGTGGTATGTAATTCTGCAACTGCTTTTCGTGATTGTAATATCCAGTCGGATAATTGATTGTTGGCTGAATCTGCCGGAATACCCTGGTTAAGTCCTGAAGCCTGGCGCTGTTTATCGTCCATGGCCATGTATTGCTTGAGGTTTGACATCGGAACTCCAAACGCAGACATGAGCGAGAATTTTTTTATCTCTTCAGCCGTGAACGATATCTGATACTGATCTCCCATTTTTTGCAGTGTAGCAACCTTAACATCAGCCCCCAGGCTTTCTATAAATACCTTTCCTTTACCACCTATGGTTAACATCAGCAGATCCTTTTCCGGCACAGGTATTTTATAGGTTGACGAAGGAACCTGTATCGGCACAGGTTCAGGAGGTGTAAATGTAGATGTCATTATAAAAAACGTCAATAATAGAAACGTTACATCACACATAGCGGTCATATCAACAGATAAGCTTTTCTTTTGAACTTTAATTCTTCCCATGTTATTTTAATTGTCTCCAGCAAAGTTCTTTTTTAGGACAGCTGGAAACATAGCTTATTGCGCCCAAATTATGTCTGAAAGTGACCAGCGGAGAATTCCTTTGTTCCAATTTGCGCCCTGGCTGGTTGACAGGTTTGGCTTAGGCAGTTTATTGGCTACAGGGTGATCATCAAAATGAAACCAATCCCGGGCAGTAATCTGTAATTAATAATTGATTACTACCCGGGCTTTTTTGCTAATCACGTTTGTATTGATGCCCTGTGACTAACATGGGCTTGTTTAAATCACACCGTATGTGTTTGACTGCCCACCATCAATGGCAATAATTTGCCCGTTAACATATGAACAATCTTCGCTGAGCAGAAAGGCAACAACTCTTGCTACCTCTTCCGGCAAGCCTACCCGGCGGGTAGGATTTCTAAGAGAAGATTCTCTTTCAGCAACTTTTGGGTCTTCAGGATGCATAGTGCGGAATGCCTCTGCCACCATTGGTGTAAGTATAAATCCCGGTGCAATAGCATTGGTAATCACACCGTCCTTTGCATATTCCAGTGCAGCATTTTTTGTTATTCCTGCTACTCCATGTTTGGTTGCCACATAGCCTGTACGGTTTAGTACCCCATGTATTGCAGCTACTGATGCTACGTTTACAATTCTGCCGTACCCCTGTTTCTGCATGATGGGGATGACGTGGCGTAAACCGTAGAATACTCCAAGTAAGTTAATATCGATAACTTTTTTGAACAGGTCTACGTCATAATCCGTCAGGGAAGTTTGCCCACCCTCGATGCCGGCATTATTGTAAAAACCATCGATGCGCCCGTAAATCCGTACGGTCTGCTCCACATAATCCTTTACTGCCTCATCATCCGAAACATCGGCAACAATAGTGCTTAGGTTTAAATCCGGATATGCTGTCAGCAGCGCGGCTTTAGCTTCCTGTAATGATGCTTCATTAAAGTCTACCAACATTAAATTGGCACCTTGGGATGCCAGTTCTTTGGCTGCTGCCAAGCCCAGTCCCATCGCGGCGCCAGTAATGATCACATTCTTTTCCTTAAGTGTTCTCATAGTATTTTGATATTTAATTTATTTATGAGCATTAATTGAAGCTTAAATTTGTTTGCGCTATCGCCGTCGTTAAACTACCGGAACCGTACCGCCGTCAACGATATAGTTGGCACCTGTTAGATAAGACGCCTTTGGAGAAACCAGGTAACCTACAAATTCCGCAACGTCCTCAGGTTCTGCCATTCTTCCAATCGGTATGCCGCCCATGGCATTCATGAATGCCTGAGTGGTATCCTCAATGCTCATGCTCAGGGATTGTGAAACATGCGCTAAAAGATCCTGCATAGAACTGGTATTAGTCATGCCCGGTGAAACTGTAAGTACACGAACTCCTTTAGCTGATACTTCTTTGGATAGTGCTTTGCTATAATTGTCCAGGGCTGCTTTTGCTACGCCATAAGTCATCATTGATTCATGTAAAGGCAAGACACCATTGATTGAAGAGATATAGATGACAACACCACTGTTCTGTGCCAGCATTGCCGGAACGATGGCTCTGTCCAGCCGCACTGCCGACAGTAGGTTCAACTGCAGGTCTGCGTCCCAGTCGGCATCACTTAATGCACTAAAACCTCCGGCAGGGCTGCGCGTTGCGCCCATATTATTAATTAGTATGTCAATAGTACCAACTTTGTTTAGTTCTGCTACTACTCTTTCTGTTTCATCTGCCTTTGTCAGATCGGCAGCGATAAAGTTGTACTTAAATTCCCCTTCAGGCTGGTGTCTTGCTGTTACATAAACTGTGGCGCCTGCTTTCAGAAGTCTTTCAGCAATTGCTTTTCCCATTCCTTTTGTTCCGCCGGTAACCAGCGCGATTTTACCAGATAATTCCTGGTTGTTAATTGTTGATGATTCCATTATTATTGTGATTTGATGATTAATTATTACCTGTAGTTTTGTTCAGTTATTTCCAGCCGCCGCCAGCAGCGCGGTATAGTTCAATGACAGCGCCTAACTCTGCTCTTTTAACAGAAGCTAATTCCAACTCACTCTGCAACACATTGCTCTGGGCGGTAATTACTTCAAGGTAGTTGGCTAAACCATTCTTAAAGAGCATGTTTGCATTTCCGGTTGCAATCTGCAGGGTTTTGGCGCGGTCGCCCGCAATGATCTTTTGTTCCTCCAGCTTCCTGATCCTGATGAGTGCATTTGATACTTCGCCCACGGCGGTCAGCAGGGTTTCACGGAACTGAATGATTGTCTTTTCTCTTTCGATCTGCTGGATGTTATATTGCGTTCTTAATCTGCCCCGCTGGAATATTGGCTGGGCAACACTGCCCAGGACATTGCCAAACAAAGAGGCTGGGATTTTAAACCAGTTATTGGCCTTAAAGGCGTCAATACCTCCCTGAGCGGTAACTGTGAGGGACGGGTACATCATTGCCTTTGCATAACCTACGCTGGCATTTGCGCGGTTTACCGCAATCTCAGAACTCTTGACGTCAGGTCTTCTGCTGAGCAGGGCTGATGGTACCCCCGCAGATAATTTTTCAAAAGGCATACTCAGCTGCAGCAGGCCGGATCTGGTAACGTCACCGGGAAGTGATCCTGAGAGTAGTTTCAACGCATTTTGCTGAACGGCAATATCCTGTTCAAACTGTGGGATTAATTTAGCTGCGGCAAGCCTCTGGGCATCTGTCTGCTGCACGGCAAGGGACGTGACCTGGCCTGCGCTGTATTGCAGGCGAACTATCCTGAGTGTACTGTCATTTAGCAGCACATTCCTTTTGGCAATGTCTAACTGTGCATCCAGCATCAGCAGGTTATAATACCCCTGTGAAACGTCAGCTATCAACTGAGTTATTACTGCCTTTCTGGCTTCTTCGGTCTGCAGGTAGGTGGCCAGCGCAGATGCTTTCTGACTGCGTATTTTACCCCAGATATCTGCCTCCCATGAAATTCCGGCAGTGACCGTATAGTCTTCAACATGGGGAGCTCCTAAAAACTGGTTGAGCGTTAGGCCATTGATGCTGTTATCTGAGGGGCGGTTGGTATTGGCAGTAATCAGCAGGTTTGCTTCAGGAAGATTTCCGAGCCTTGCCTGGCGGTAAGCCAATCTTGCAGATTCAATATTTTTGACTGCTACCTTTAAGTTGTTATTTTTATGAATAGCACTGTCAATCAGCTCTCTGAGTGCCGGTTCTTCAAAAAAGCTTTTCCATGGCATATCGGCTACTGTTGCTGTATCTGCTGAATAGCTGTAGAGATATGCTTCAGGAAGATCTTTCGCAGAGGCGGGTTTCAGATCTTTGGAAACCCTGCATGAACTTGCAGCAATCAGCAAAAGGGGCAAACCGAAAATTGGAAAATATTTGTTCATTTTATGTGTCGTGATCATAAATTAGTTGAATATGATGATAAGCGTTAGTGAGCATTGGCTGCATATACAGACTGGCCGTTCGGATGTTCATGATGATCTGCTGCGGCAACTTTTTTATGCGGAGGGCCGCTGATTTTCTCCTGCAGTGCCTGAAAGATGACAAAGAGGATCGGGATCAGCAGCACACCTACAATCACACCGAGAACCATCCCGCCGGCAGCACCAACACTTATGGAATGATTGCCCAGCGCGGAGGGGCCTGTAGCCCTCATCATAGGGAGCAAACCAACAACAAATGCCAGGGAAGTCATGATAATGGGCCGCAGCCTTAGTTTGGCAGCTTCAATTGCAGATGAAATTAAACCCTGCCCTGACCGCCGTCTTTGAATAGCAAACTCAATAATAAGGATGGCATTCTTGGCAAGCAGGCCAATCAGCATGACCAGTGCAACCTGAACGTAAATGTTGTTCTCAATTCCGGCCAGTCCAATTGCAAGGAAAACTCCAAGTATTCCTGCCGGGATAGAAAAGATTACTGCCAACGGAAGGATATAACTTTCATACTGTGCTGAAAGTATAAAGTATACAAAAATGAGGCACAGGCCAAAGACCACAGCTGATTGCCCGCCGGCGGAGATCTCTTCTTTTGTTAAACCGGAAAATTCATAGGTATAACCTGAAGGCAGATCTGTCTTGGCCAGCTCCTCAACTGCTTTTATGGCATCTCCTGTAGTATAACCCGGTTTGGGGATAGCATTGATGGATATGGAATTGAAAAGGTTGTACCGTGAGACGGTTTCAGTACCGTAAACACGTTTCATGGTAATCAGCGATTTTACCGGCACCATATTTCCTTTATTATTTTTGACCATGATCCCGTCAATCATCTTTGGTTCAGTCCTGGAGGGAACGTCTGCCTGTACCATCACACGGTAATATTTACCAAACCTGTTAAAGTCTGATGCCTGCGCACTGCCCAGGTATGCTTGTACTGTTGCTAATAAATCTTTTACCTTTACGCCCAGCTGGCTGGCTTTTTTTGCATCAACTTCCATTTCGAACTGCGGATAGTCTGATCTGAAAGATGTATAGGCAACCGCTATCTCTTTGCGCTGCATCAACTTGGCAATGAGCTCATTTGCAACGCTATTGAATTTGCTGAATGATCCGCCGTTTCTGTCCTGCAAAACCATGTCCAGGCCGTCCACGTTACTAAATCCCGGAACGGTAGGGAAGGTGAATACGAAGAAGGTGGCATTTTTCAGGACATCCAGCTTGGTCCTTACCTGGGCCATAATTTCATTGATGTCTTTTATTTCTCCCCGTTCATCTGTAGGTTTCAGCAAAAGGAGGCACAATCCGGCAGATGAACTGCTTGACTGCGTGAGCACGCTAAAGCCGGGAGCCACATTGATCGTTTTTGCGTATGCCTGCGGCTGCAGGATGTTTTGTACTTTGATCATCTCTGCATTTGTTCTTTCAAGAGATGCTCCTCCCGGTAATGCTACAGAGATGGCAATAAATCCCTGATCTTCTGATGGTATAAAGCCAGATGGGGTTCTTTGGATCATCAGTGCCGATCCGGCAATGATCAGGATTGTACTAACGATGGTAATCCATTTATAACGGATCAGATATTTCAAGCCATTCGTGTACCGGTCAGTCAGATTTGAAAACCCTGTGTTAAAACCAAGAAAGAATTTTGCTGAAAAACTTTCCTTTTTTGTAGCGGCACCGGCTTCATGATTGCTTTTCAGAAACAGGGCGCAAAGCGCCGGGCTGAGGGTTAGCGCATTAACCGCTGATATTAAGATGGCAATTGCCAGCGTAAAAGCAAACTGGCGGTAGAATACTCCCGTTGAGCCTTCCATAAATCCTACCGGAAGAAACACTGCAGACATCACCAGCGTGATGGATATGATTGCTCCGGTTATCTCATGCATGGCAGCGGACGTTGCTGCTTTCGCCGGCAGGTGCCGGTGTTCCATCTTTGCGTGGACGGCCTCCACTACCACAATGGCATCATCCACAACAATACCAATTGCCAGGACGAGGGCAAACAGCGTCAGTAAGTTGATGGAAAAGCCGAAAAGCTGCATAAAGAAGAAGGTGCCCACAATAGCCACCGGAACAGCAATGGCTGGTATAAGAGTGGACCTGAAATCCTGCAGAAAGATAAACACTACAATAAATACCAGAATAAAAGCTTCGATAAGTGTATGTTCAACCTGTTCGATGGATTGATCCAGTGATACCTTTGTGCTGTACATGATCTGATATTTCAATCCTTTGGGAAAACTTTTGGAAGCTTTCTCCATGAATTGACCTATTTTGATCTGTATTTCATTTGCATTGGACCCGGCTAGCTGGAATGCTGCCAGATCTATACCTGGTTTGCCGTCAACAAGTGTGTGTCCGTTATAGGTGTAAGCTCCAAATTCCACTTTCGCCACATCCTTCAGGCGCAGGAAGGAGCCATCTTCATTGGCTCTGATAATAATGTCTTCATAATCGGCTGGTTTGTTCAGTTTTCCTTTGTACTTGACCACATACTCAAATGATTCATCGCTGTCCTCACCGAAGCGGCCTGGTGCGGCCTCAAGATTTTGATCCTGAATGGCACCCATGACTTCGTTTGGCGTAAGTTTATAGGTAGCCATTTGTGCGGGTTTAAGCCATACCCGCATTGAATAGTTTTTATCTCCGCCCCAGATCACTGCCTGTCCAACCCCTGATATCCTTTTGAGTTCGGGAATCAGGTTAATGAAAGTGTAATTTGCAATGAAGGTTTGATCGAATAATTTTTCATCATCACTGTAAACATTCAAAACCATCAGTAAGCTGTTCTGTTGTTTTGCGGTGGTAATACCTTGCTGGATTACTTCTGGGGGTAACTGGCTTGTTGCCTGGGATACCCTGTTTTGTACGTTGACTGCCGCCTGATCTGCATTGGCTCCCAGTTTGAAGAAAACGGTGATCGTGAGTGTTCCGTCATTACTGGCCACAGAACTCATATAACTCATGTCTTCAACTCCGTTGATTGATTCCTCAAGGGAAGGGGCTACTGAGCGGAGAATAGTTTCTGCATTTGCGCCGGGATAAATTGCCCTTACCTGGACTGCAGGAGGGGCTATGTCCGGAAATTGCTGCAGGGGAAGTTTGGACAGCCCAAGAACCCCAACGATCACCAGCAGAACGGAAATTACCGTTGCAAGCACTGGCCTGTCAATAAATTTTTTAAACATAATATAAGTAATCTGATATTAATTGGACGCTGTTCGGATAGGTGAATCGATATCTGTAGGTTGTGGTTTGATGAGCTGTCCTTCCTGCAACCGGTCAAGGCCCGAATAGACAATTTTGGCTCCTGGTTTAAGACCTGTGCCAACCAGGTAGTTGAGGTCCTGTTTGCCTTCTATAGTGATGGCCTGTTTGTTTACCTTATTTTTGCTGTTAACCTCGAATACAAAAATCTTATCCTGCATTTCCAGTGTGGCAGAAACCGGGATCTGGATGAGGCTGTTATGATGAACACCTAATTTAACTTTGCCGGTATTGCCGGCCCGCAGTAGTCCCTGTGCATTATTGAAGGTAGCCCTGACCGTTATAGCACCGGTGGTCTTGTCAAATTGCCCGTCTATCATATCAATCCTGCCCGAACTGCTGTAACTTTGCCCGTCAGATAAGATCAGGGTTACTGGCGGAACGCTTTTGATTTTGTCTGTTAAACGGGTGCCCGGATACTGCGCTTTAAAATCTGTGAAATCAGTTTCACTTAATGAAAAGTAAACATGTACTTCATGCACGTCAGAAAGCTGTGTAAGTGACTGTGCATCTGCCGGGCCCACCAGGCTGCCTTGTTTTTTTAACAAACGGCCAATGTAGCCATCTACCGGAGCTTTTATAAGCGTATACCCGAGGCTTATTCTTGCAGAAGATACAGCGGCTTTGGACTGCTGAACATTCCCGGCAGCGATCTGATATGCGGCTTTGGCAGCCTTTAACTGATAGTCTGATACTACTTTGTTTTCAACCAGGGGGCTTAGTTTTTCTACTTCGAGCTGGGCGTTTGCGAGGGCTCCTTCAGCGGCTTGTTTTGCGGCAAGTGCATTGTTAAGCCTTTCTTTATAAGGCTGATCGTTGATCTTGAAAAGCGGATCGCCTTGCTTTACCAGGGAGCCTTCGTCAACAAAAACTTTGTCAAGCGTGCCATCCACCTGTGGCCTGATTTCTACATTTACTGTTCCTTCAATAGATGCAGGGTATTCCTGGTAGGTTGTTACCGCCTTTGAAGTAACCTCATAAACCGGTATTTCTGGTGGAGGCGCAGTTGTTTCATTGTTGCCGGAACACCCGTAAAAGGTAGAAATCAAGGCAAGAAGTAAGTAAGGATATTTGTTCATAATTAAAATTGTTATCTGGGGTTGTTTGTTAATGAACAGGCATAGCAAAGCCATTAATTAAATGATGTTTTTAATTTTAGATATAGTATTTGTGTTGTGTTTTTTAATCTTTCAGGATACGTATAACTCCCCTGATTGCATGTTTAAGAATTTTAAGATTGAGTACGTCGGAGACTCCCTTGTTGATCAGGCTAATGGCAACCAGGCCGTGTGCAACAGACCAGAAGGTGTAGAACTTTTTGCTTATTTCGTCATCCCCAGGATTTTGTTTGGCCATCAGGTCCAGAATTGAGTTTTTAATCAGCTGTGTGGGTACTTCTGTTTCTATGAATGACATGCGTAATTCGCAGCAGGGCATACCAACTCCAAACATTAACTGATACAATTCTTTCTGGGCGAATGCAAAATCCCAATACGCCAGCCACATTGCTTCTAATTTGCCCTCGGGTAGAATATTTTGATCCGATGCTGATTGCATATATCGTGTGAGCATCCTGTAACCATCTCTGCTGAGTTCCAGCAAAATGGCATCTTTGTTTGTGAAATGTTCATAAATCACCGGCACAGAATATTCAATGATGTCTGCAATTTTTCTCATGCTCAAAGCATTCCAGCCCTCTTTTCTGGCAACCAGCATTGCAGCCTCCAGAATGCCCTTCCTGGTATGTTCTCTTGACTGTACGCTCCTTTCTTTAATTCTCATTGACTAAAACCTATGCCTTGAATAGTAATACATCGCAAATATATTAGATTGCAAAATGCAATCAAACATATTATTGTCACAACTGTTTCAGAAAAGGATATATGTCGGTTCTATTTTTTGTATAGTACTGTATATTAGGTTTTTATATTGTTGATGTAATGATCAGTCGTCTTTAGTTCTTTAATTTTAATATATTTATGTGTTATTTTTAGTCAATAAAATACACAATATGATTGTTAAATACATACTAATATTCACGTGTTGCGGGAAGTTCCTGGGGGGAGGTGAAGCCGCGGCGGCCTGTTTGTTTGCCCGGGCGGGAACCCGGGTCTTAGATCAATTTCCTGAATTATGCTGCTGCGAGTTGAGAGCGAAGGATTTCTGTGTATTTTCTGATAACGAGTGTTTTATTCTTTGCAACTTCCTTCTGTACTTTTTCAAGACAGTTGTCAGGATTGTATTTTGTTCCCCAGATCATAATCTCAATGATGATGGGCAACATGTCTATGGCTTTTTCAGTGAGGTAGTATAAAAATTTCTTTTTGTCAAAGGCAGATACCTTTTTAAGCAGAAAGCCATTGGCCTCCAGTAAAGATAGTTTGCTGCTGAGAATGTTAGAAGCAATTTTTTCATCTGAATCAAGGAACTCCCTGAAGGAATTTTTTTGATTGAAGATAATGTCACGAAGTATCAGGACGGTCCATTTATTTCCTAAAAAGTCCATCGTATAACTGATTGGGCAGTTTGAACGTTTGGTTACTGGTGCGAGATCACTTTTCATGTTAACAGTATTTTTTAAACTTTTCATTTATTAAAACAGACTATTCAAAGTCTGTTGTCCATTTCGCTACCGCTTGTAAAGCAGGTAATAATGCCAATCCTTTTTCTGTTAGCGAATACTCAACTCTGGGCGGTAGTTCTTTGTACGATGTACGGACCACTATTTCCCTGTTTTCTAAATCTTTTAATTCATCACTCAGAACTTTTCTTGTAATGATCTTCAACTGTTCGGCTAAATGTCCAAACCTGATGGTTTTCGTGTCAAGGGTGTAAATGATGATTGGTTTCCATTTAGAGTCAATCCTGCCCATCGTTCTGGTCATAGGGCAATCTTCTTTGAGGAATAAATCGTTGTTCATAATGCGAATATTATACTTGCAAAACAATTGTAATGCTGATCGTAGCGTACAATAGTATTAATAAGTAGCAAATGTAAGTATTAAATAGTAACCATCATTATTTACGGCCTTAGAAGTACAAATATGATTACTATTTTACATTATTCTTTTCTTTAGAGCGCTTGTTTATGATTTCATTATGCAATCAAATTATTTGCATGGATCAATTTGCCAGTTTTTAGAGGTGGGTAATTTATTAATTTTAAATATTTTAATTTGCATTTGCGGCTCAGTCCATTAGGGTTGCCCGTACCAATAAATATATTTTTGTGCTAACTTTGAATATGTATAAAAAATACCAGATCAAATGGCTGCTGATCCTTTCAGCAATCATGATCGTGTGCACTTCATTTCTTGGACAAGTGGAACTGGGCAGGACAAAATGGTGGTATTTTTTAGACCATTCCTTCAAAATCTTTGTTCCAATTGCCGGTTGCTGGATGATTGATGGCTATTTTCTTACCAATAATTTCTCCAGGCTCTCAGGTTATCCCAAACATTTTCTGAGCATCCTGTTAGGGATAGTTGCACTTTTGGTACTTGGTTACCTTTTAGACCAGATCAACCCGGAGAACTATCTTTATACCAATAAGATCGGTTATCAGACCACAAAAGATATTTTAATACATCTGGGCGGTAACAGTTTCCTGAGCCTGATCTGTTATTTTACGTTTTCTAACAGGCATACGAGTGCCACACTCAAAACAACCATGGTAGAAAAAGGGCTCCTTGAGCAGGCCCACCTCAGGGCACAACTGATCTCGCTTCAGCAACAGATAAGCCCGCATTTTCTGTTCAATTCGCTGAGCACACTGAAAACGATGGTTAGCGATCCTTCAGCAAAGAATTACATAGTGCATCTGGCCGGGGTGTACAGGTACGTGCTGAGCTTCAATGAGCAGTACCTTACCAGACTTGATGATGAGCTGAAGTTCATCAGTTCTTACCTGCACATTCTCAATGAGCGCTTTGGGCCTACGCTCAGGGTAGATATGGATATTCAGCAACAGCATGCAGCTTTACTTTTGCCTTCGCTTTCCCTGCAGCTGTTGATCGAGAATGCCATCAAACATAATGTCTGTTCAATAGAACAGCCACTGCATATTTCCATTACCACCACTGATTCTCCCGCGTTAAAAGTGGAAAACAATTTCCAGCCGAAGCGTTCAAGGCTGGAGCGCCCGGGAACGGGTTTAAAGAACATCATTGAACGTTATAAATTATTGGTTGACAAATCCGTGGATGTGGCCAATGACAATGGGAAATTCACGGTTACCATACCATTGCTTGCTCATGAAAGTAATTATAATAGAGGATGAAATCCGGACCGCCAATGAGCTGAAACATATGCTTTTGGCGATAGATAATGATATTCAGGTTGAAGCCATTCTTGGAACTGTTTCTGCCGCCCTTGACTGGTTTGAGCAAAACCCCATGCCAGAACTTATTTTCTCGGATATTGAGCTTGGCGATGGCCTCAGTTTTGAACTCTTTAAAAAAATAAGAATTGACGTTCCGGTAATCTTTTGTACCGCTTTTGATGAGTATGCAATAAGAGCATTTGAATCCAACAGTATAGACTATCTCCTAAAGCCCATAGATGAGGCCACGCTTCAAAAAAGCGTAGAGAAATATTTACGTTTTAAAGAACATCTCCTGGCTGGCGGGCAGCGTGTGCTCAATATGGAGCAGGTAATCAGCCAAATAGCGTCTCCCTACAAGCAGACGATCCTGGTAGATTACCGCGAAAAAATCATTCCCGTCAAACTGACCGATGTGGGATTGATCTATTCCTCAGAAGGGGCGGTGTTTCTCCAACTTGCAGACAAGAGGACCTTTATGGTGCGTTATACACTGGAACAGCTTGAGCTCATGCTAGATCCTCATCAGTTCTTTCGTGCCAACAGGCAGTTTATTGTAAACAGAGACTTTATTGCTGACATTGAATATTACTTCAACAGAAAGCTGATTATCTCCTCCAAGGTAGAATCACCAGAGAAAATCATTGTTAGCAGGGTCAAAGCGCAACCTTTTTTAAAATGGGTGGAGCGCTGACGCACATCAGCTAAGATCACTCTTCAAATTTTTCGGGCATGCTGTGTTCATCAAATGATGGAAACACAGCCTGTGAGCAAATACTAAAGCTTTCTCATTGACAGATTTGGGCATTTTTTAATGCGCTCAGTTCAATGTGGGCAATTGGCTACTTCAGTCCCAAATTTGATCACTTCAGCAAAAGAAGGATTTTCCCGATATATGAGCACCTTACCTTTGAACTATAAATTAAAAATTTAATATAAAAAAACATGAAAAAGGTAATTTTAATCTTGCTATTTGGAATGCTCTTTTTAAGCAATACCTACGCACAGAAGTATTTCGGAAAGACGTATACACCCACACAAAATGTAGATCAGTTTTATGCTATTGAGGATGTAACAAAGGGATATACAGTTATGGGAAAGACTGAACTCGATAAAGGTTTTCGTTCATTAGAAAAGACCCAGGACAAAATCATTGAACTGGCAAAAAAGAAAGGCGCTGATGGTGTAATCTTTACGATGGATGAAGAAGTTTTTGCTACAACTACCTCCGGTAGTGGGAGTGTGAACACAAAAAAGGAAAATAAAGCAACAGGTTTTTCAAATAGCACTACTACAGATCTGAAAGAAAAGAAAATCAGAGCAACGTTTATAAAATATAAATAAATTCTTTCCTGCAACAAAGCTGTTTTCAAAACGGCTTTGTTGCCTTCAATTTTGTCTTTTAATAAAAAAGATTGTCTATGAAAAAGTTATTCACCATAACTGTTATGCTCCTTTTGGGGGTTCTTATCAAACTTGCTGCGCAACAAACCCCAAATAAAAAGCAACCCGGAAATCCGGCATTAGTTTCAAGTGAAGCCGAACTGCAAAAGCTAATGGATGCTTCGCAGGGAAATTACAAATACCAGGTGGAAGATTATTTTAAAACTCCTAATTCTTCAAGTTTTTCACTATCGCCCGAAGGAAAGTTTTTAGCCTATAAAGAGCGAAATGAACAAGGTAAAAGTGATGTGAAAATTAAAGAAATCAGTACAGGCAAAGTAAAGACTGCTCTGGAAGAAAAAGATAAAGTGATTGCTGCTTTTGGATGGGCATCTGAAGATAGGCTGATTTACATGATGGACAATAACGGTGATGAAAATTATCATTTATATGCCGTAAACATTGATGGCACCGACAATATTGATCTGACCCCGTATGAAGGTGTGAGAGCCGAACTTCTGAACCGGCTTCCGGACAGTAAAGACTTTGTCATTGTGTCAATGAACCTGGACAACAAACAAATCTTTGAACCTTACAAAATAAATACTCAAAGCGGAAAGGCAGAAAAATTATATGAGAACAAAGATGTATCAAACCCAATCAATAAATTTGACTTTGACAAAGACGGAAATCTTAAAGGATTTGATAAAATCAACCATCTGGAAATAGAGCATTTCTATAAAATAGCAGGCCAACAGGATTTCAAACTGATCAAAACTACCAGGTGGAACGATAAATTTTCCATCCTGTCTTTCAATTACGCTACCCAAAATCCTGATGATGCATACGTGCTTACTGATATTTATCAGGACAAAGCCCAAATTGTGTTATTTGACCTGAAAAAGCAAAAAGTAATAAAAGAAATTTATTCTGATCCGGTTTTTGATCTTTCCAACCTCAAACTATCAAAGATCAGGAACTGGGAACTGGATTACATAGATTATCAAGGCGATAAGTATACTATCAAACCCATCAGCAAATCATTCAAAAAGATTTACAAAGACCTGCAAAAGAAGTTCAGAAATTATCAGATTGAACTAACAGGGCGTACCAATGATGAAAATCAGTTTTTGGTTAAGGTTTCGAGCGACCGCCAATACGGGAAATTTTACCACTACAATATTGAAACAAAGAAAGCAACGTTACTGGTTGAACTAAAACCAGACCTGAAGGAAGAAGATATGGCGGTTATGAAACCCATCCAATTTCAGTCAAGAGACGGGCTGACGATTCACGGATATATCACCTTGCCCAAAGAAGCATTGAACGGGAAAAAAGTTCCAATGATTGTAACCCCACACGGAGGGCCCCATTTGTTTAGAGATCTCTGGGGCTTTAACTCAGAAGCGCAACTGTTTGCCAGCAGAGGCTATGCTACCTTACAAGTGAATTTCAGAGTTTCAGACGGATATGGCAAGAAATTTTATAAGGCAGGCTATCATCAAACCGGACGAAAAATCATGGATGATATAGAGGATGGTGTATATCATGTCATTAAGCAAGGGTGGACAGATAAAAATAATGTAGCGATTTACGGTGCCAGCCATGGCGGTTATGCCACCTTAATGGGTTTGATCAAAAGTCCTGATTTATATAAGACTGGTGTAGATTACGTAGGTATATCCAATATTTATACGTTTTATAAATCACTACCGGCATACAGTGGCCCATACCTTGAATGGGTAAAATACATCTGGTATGATGTAGATACTCCCGAAGGAAAAAAGCAGGCAGATGAAGTTTCACCTATTTATTCAACGGACAAGATAAAAGCTCCTTTGTTTGTAGTGCAGGGTGCCAACGATCCCAGGGTAAATATTACGGAGTCTGACCAGATCGTAGAAGCATTAAGAAACAAAGGAATTGATGTTCCATACATGGTGAAGTACAACGAAGGACACGGATTTATCCGAGAAGAAAACCAGATTGATTTTTATAAAGCAATGTTGGGCTTTTTCAGTCAACATTTAAAATAATATCAGATTGACATTATATTTGTTTATAACTTATAATGAACAGATAAATAATAATTCGGATATGTCTACAATCAAAACCGTAGTTACCGGTGCAAGCGTTACTGATTTTATAACCGCCTGTGCTGATACTGTCCAAAAACGCCAGGACAGTTTCGATCTGCTTAAAATTATGGAAGATTATACAGGGCATGAACCCAAAATGTGGGGGCCTGCTATAATTGGATTTGGTTCCTACCATTATAAATCTGTAAAGGGCAGCCAGCAGGCGGACTTTCCATTAGTAAGTTTCTCGCCACGGAAAGCCGCCATCTCATTGTATGTTTATATTGGAACACCGGAAAATGAAACGCTACTGGGCGATCTGGGGAAATTCAAAATGGGTAAGAGTTGTATATATATTAAAAAGCTTGCCGATATTAATATAGATGTTTTGAGGAAAATGATGGGTATAACTATCGCGCGGTTGCAGGAAAAATTTCCTGATCTTGGATAGGCTTTTGAAGTATTCCATTAATTTTGGGTTTAGATAAAACATTTATGAAACAGATATTACTCTTAATCTTTTTTATTCCGTGCTTTGCATTTACGCAAGTTTATGCAACCACATATGTATGTGCGCCTTGTAGCCATCCATGTGATACCACTACTTACCAGCAAGCCGGTGTTTGTGTGCATTGCGGGATGACATTAGTAGAGAAAGATCAGCGGATGCCAAAGGATGAAAAAATAACAGTTTGCTTTTACTTATATGACGGAGTAGAGGTGCTTGACTTTGCAGGGCCGATGGAAGTATTTTCCTATGCGGGATTCAAAATCATCACTGTCGCAAAAACTAAAGCTCCTCTTTTGTCACAGGGAATTTTAAAGATCACTCCGGATTACAGTATTAAAGACGCCCCGCAAACAGATATTTTTGCGGTATTTGGCGGTTCAGATGAAGTGGCAGCAGATGATCCTGAAGTTATTTCCTGGATAAAATCCAGGGATAGCGCTACTAAAAGCTATTTTTCTGTTTGCACCGGCGCGTTTATTCTTGGGAAAGCAGGCTTGCTTGATCAGCTTACAGTTACCACTTTTCATAAAAGCATAACAAATCTTCAAAAGGCTGTACCGAAGGCTAAAGTGCTTCAAAATGTCCGCTATGTTGATAATGGGAGAGTAGTTACCACAGCAGGGATATCTGCCGGTATAGATGGTGCATTGCACATAGTTTCAAAATTGAGAGGTAAAGAAGTAGCTGAAGCAGTTGCAAAACAAATAGAATATGATAAATATGTGCCTGAACAAGGGATGGATCTGTCGCAACAGGAATTGCCAAAAACAGAAATTTCCAACAATAAACGTTAGGAGTTGCTGTACCGAACAGTTTATGGCCGGTGCTGCACGGCAAAGCGAATAGGAGGTGATTAAAAAAAGGTAACAATTAAATGATTACTGCATTAAAGTGATTTTTGAAGTTAACCGTAAACCTTATCCATTCCTCTTACGGATCATGCTCAAAAATACTGGCGTAATACCCAGATAGGAGGCAATCTGTTTTTGGGCAATGCGTTGTTCCAGTTTAGGGTAAAGGTGCTGAAACTGCATGTAACGTTCTTCGGCAGATCTGGAGATGATTGAATTCACCCGCCGCTGATATAAACTGAAACCGTTTTGCGAAAGTATCCGAAAAAAGCGCTCCATTTTGGGCACGTCAATATATAATTGCTCCAAAGACTGGTAACTGAAATAAAATAGTTCCGTAGTTTCCAGAGCAGCGATGTTATAATACGCCGGCACCTGGCCCGAAAAGCTAGTCATGTCTGCCGCCCACCAGTTTTCAGGGCAAAACAAAACGTTGTGCTCCAAACCATCTTTATCCCGGTTAAAAACACGCAGACAACCCTTGTCAACGAAATAAAGATTACGGCATGTCTCCCCGGCTTCCAACAGCATTTTGTTCTTCTCTAACGTTTTATGTTGCAGAACAGACCTTATGTACGTCTGTTCTGCAGCATCAAGATTAACGTGAAGGGCAAAGTTTGCAAATATGTGTTCAACAACAGGCATCTTACAAGGTAGGAACAAATCCTATAATAGTGGTAATCTTGTTTTCATCATTATATTCCGCATAGTCCCTGCCAGCAAATTCACCTTTGCCTGGTATATTGATGCTCCACGAGTAAAAACAATGATGATCGAAATACTCGGGTTCAGTCAATAGGGAAAATGTACGGCCGGGCACCATCTCATGAGAAGACATTACCAAATCAACAAATGCATCAATTCCTGTTACCAGAGGGGTTTGCCTGTCCTGGTATGTGATTTCATCAGCTAAGATTTGCGCAAAAGCAACTTTCACTTCTGCTGCTGTCTTTTCGTTCCAGGCGCTTGTGTAGCGCTCAATTGTTTCTTTCATATTTTTCATATCACAAAACTAGGGGTTCGTACCCGGCTGAAAATTAAAGTAGTTTAATAAATGAAACTGTTTTAAAGCAATAGAAGACATTATTGCAGGTTGGAGATCTTTGACAATGATTGTGTTCTCAAATACACCCCAGTTTGATTCTGGTAGATTCTGGCCATAAACATTCAATTAGCCTACGAAAATCCGCAGTTAGCTTATAAACCGCCAGCAGCGATACCTCACCTTTGAGTCATGGAAAATCAACACAAACGCATTGCCCTCATCACCGGGGCCAACCAGGGAGTCGGACTTCAGGTAACAAAAGAATTGGTGAAAAATGGAATTACTGTATTGCTTGGCTCACGTGATCTGAGACGCGGCGAAATAGCAGCAACAGAAATTGGAGCTGGTGCTATCGCTATCCAGATTGACGTAACGGATCAAACTTCGATCAGTGCTGCGGCAGAACGAATTGAAAAAGAGTTTGGACGTCTTGATCTGCTTGTCAATAATGCTGCTATCTCTAATACCCGCAAAGGTGATCTTTCGCTTCAGGAATATGCCGAAATCAGTAGCGCAAGCACGGCTTCCCTTGATGAAATTCGTGAGGTATGGGAAACTAATGTATTCGGTCCGCTGGCTGTTTATCAGGCTATGTTGCCGTTACTACGCAAATCATCAGATGCTCGTATTGTCAATGTATCGAGTGGTGCAGGTTCCCTGACTGCCAGTGCAGATCCAAATTACCCCTACCATAAATTCTTCGGCCCGGTTTATCCCGCGTCCAAAACAGCGCTCAATGCCATTACGCTGGCTATCATGGTTGAATTGGAAGCTACCAACATTAAGGTAAATTTGGTGTCTCCTGAATTTACCAGCACAAACCTTAACGGCTATGAGGGTACGCAATCCATTGAAGATGGTTCCCGCGAAGTGGTGCACATTGCCCTGCTTGGCCCGGACGGACCGAGCGGTACATTTACCCGTTGGGAAAATACAGTTATACCGTGGTAATATAAATGATTATATTAGTTCTAATTAGATGAAAAAAGAAACTGAGGCACCCTATAAATTTGAATCTCTATCTGACTTTCACCAGGTGATGGGCTTGCCGAAGCCTGTACACCCGCTGATCAGCCTTGTCTATAATACCGATGGTAAACTCAAGGTACCGGATATTACCTGCAAACAGTTTATAATGTCTTTTTACAAGATATCCTATAAACCCAATTTAAAAGGCAAATTCAAATACGGGCAACATTATTATGATTTTGATGAGGGTGGCCTGTTTTTCCTCGCGCCCAACCAGCTCACCGGAACGAGTGAACAAAACCTGGACTTTAGCGGTTTCACCTTGTTTGTTCATCCCGATCTACTGCTGAACTATCCTTTAGCAAAAAAAATCAAGCAATATAATTTCTTTTCCTACTCCGCTACAGAGGTTCTAAATCTATCAGACCATGAAAAGGAGACTATTATCACTATCGCCAAACTTATTGATACGGAACTGAACAGTCGGATAGATGCGCTTAGTCAGGACGTGATCATTTCCCAGATCGAGTTACTGTTGACTTATGCCGACCGCTTTTATAAACGCCAATTTCTTACCCGCAAAGCTGTTAATAATGATCTGCTGCAAAAACTGGAGGAAATACTGGATGGGTATTTCAATAATAGTGCGGCCTTAAATATAGGTATTCCTACTGTACAATACCTGGCAGATCAGCTACATCTTTCACCGCACTATTTAAGCGATATGCTCCGTTCCCTGACCGGGTTAAATGCGCAGCAGCACATCCACATGAAGCTAATTGACAAAGCAAAAGAAAAGTTATCCACTACAAATTTATCCATCAGCGAAGTAGCTTACCAACTGGGCTTTGAACATCCCCAATCTTTTAGCACTTTGTTTAAAACAAAGACCAACCTATCACCCCTACAGTTCAGGCGGTCTTTCAATTAAAACGCGTGCTTAGTTATGCCTTTGGCGGTTAAGCAGGTTTATCAGTCCCGCAATAAACGGGACTGATAAACCTTATCGGTTAATGCTTTTTTGCATTGCCGCAGGATAGCTGTCGCCCACGATCTTGATCTGTGCAGCCGTATCTTCAATTTCTTTCAGATCAGCTGTGGTCAGTTCAACATCAGCACCGCCAAGGTTTTCCTCTAAACGATGGATCTTGGTAGTTCCTGGAATAGGTACGATCCATGGTTTTTGTGCCAATACCCATGCAATTGCAATTTGAGCAGGGCTTGCATCTTTATCTTTAGCGATCTTACCGATCAGGTCTATCAAGGCCTGGTTAGCCTTCATAGCTTCTTTTTGAAAGCGTGGGAAATTTGCACGTACGTCGTTATCGCCAAATTTCGTATCCTCATTGATTTTTCCAGTTAAAAATCCTTTGCCCAGTGGACTGAAAGGGACGAATCCGATACCAAGGTTTTCCAGCGTGGGGATGATAGTTTCTGATAACTATTTCCTTCTATACGACTTTTTAAACTTGTCAATTAACATCTTTAAGTTATTTTCATCCGGTACTTGTATTTCAGATATCTCAAATGAATGGTTATACTTTTTAACGTCATAATTAAGGTTTGGAAATGTGCTTTTTTTTACTGGATTGAAGACCATAACTGCCTTATATAGATACATTCGGTCTGGTCGTGGATCGTTAATCAAATATGAAAATGCTAGCGGCTTTTTACGATAATAAAAATATGACGAGTCCGGCTCCTGAACACCTGTTCTTTTATCTGTAAACTTTTCTATGACTGTCCCTGCTTTCTGATCTGAAATTATAGTCACTGAGTCTTTATTTTTACTTCTAGCACCGTAAAAAAAAGCAGGTATTCTAAGAAAATCGTTTATTAAAGAGTCCACAAAATAGCGTTTCCCAGTTGGGGATGATATTGAATCGTACATTAAACCGTATTTTTCCCCTCGTTTACAAATATAATAGCTATAGCTGGTATCGACTTTAATTGCTGTTGGTGCTTCGTTCATCCTTGCAGTGACTGTTGTTTTATTGTGCGGTGAACGTAACACTACATAATCATTATTGTAAATTATATCTGGTGTTTTAGGGAAAATTAGAATATCTCCACTGCTATGAGGTATTTGAAATATGGTTGATATGTGCAACGCCTTCATTTTAGTTGTATCGGTAGCAGTGATGAAGCCATATGAGTTACCAAAATAAAAAACCAACACTATTAGCAAAGCTCTTTTAAAAACGATTTTCATATTTAATTTAGTTATGCTGAAAAGTTCTTTCTTACATCTTCATATGGCAAGTCTGTTACTTTAAATTCAAATGGCTCATCCTGTGTTCCTAAATCACGGCTTTCATAGCGCCACACACCGAGAGGCTTACTATATGGTATCCATGTAAACTGTATTGTCCTATGTGTGGCGTCAATATCTGTTGTTAAACTTGATATTAATGTTGTGCCAGGAGCAGAACCTTCAAGTAAGGCTGCTGCATAACCATAGCGCCCTCAACCACCGCCAAGGTCTGTAATTCCACCATTCTGAACTCTGGGCATTTTATAATTTTCTATATTGGATGGAAATGATTCAAAGCACCGGACTATCACCGTGCATAAATTCTTGAATATTGATTGAACTAGCATAACCGATTATGTTGTGTTTTTGCTAAGCCACAACTTGCCTAAAATAAATAATTTATTTTCTTTATTGTTTAATTAATTCTTGTTGCTTACATTTGTAGTATTAAAATAAACTGTATATGAGTAATTGTTAAACAATATATTAATTTTATAACATCTCTAAAAATTTGAGGTGTTCTATTTAAGAACCTCGTTGACACAAATGTGGAAATTTACGAACACGGGGATAAGTAGAGCACCGGGTTGCCTATATTTGCAATATATAGGTCCGGCGCAGCTTATTGTAGTGTTCGAATAGTTTTACTATTCCCCGATTTCCACCGGGTAGTGTCAGCTACAAGAACTGTTGCCGGACCTATATGCGTAAGTCTCTTTTCATTTCTTGTACTGGGTTCTATTGAATTTTTAATCAATAGTGTCCAAATGAAAAAGAAGAAAATTACCACCGCCACCAGTACAAACATTCCTGCCTACAGCTGCCAAGAAGTTTATTGCATCCACACAGCCATTCTTTCGCGTGCATCTTTGGATGCGGGGTATCCCGTAGGGCATTCTCCGTGCACTTCATTTCCGCTTGCTGCGGCTAAAATCCCTGAACAGCAAAAGAATGCTGATAAACCACCTGATTGATTCCTGAATCTCCTTTGATTGCCCGGGTTTAACCTGGATCATCAAATCTTTATTTCTAATCATTCAATATTTTACCAGATGAAATTAACGATGAAAACACTCGTTATGGCCGCGCTTTGCCTTTTTTTCAGCGCGCAGGCTCAGAGCCAAAAGTCTGTCAAACCCATCCAAGTTGGGCAGAGGCTGCCTGAACTGATACTGAACAAGATCCACAACTATAAGACCACCCGGTGTAGTCTGGCTGATATGGGTTTCAAGTTCATGATCATTCAGTTTTGGTCAACTGGTTACGCAGAATGTACCGCTGATTTTCAAAGAATAGAAGAGCTGCAATGTCTTTACCGTAATGACCTGCAGTTCCTTCAAGTTACAACAGATACTGAAGCTCAAGTGCTGTCATTCCTGCTCAAACACCCATTGGCAGCATCTTCGTGCATACCGTTAGTCACCGATGACAAGGTGCTTAGCAGGTTATTCCCTCACAACCAGTCTCCTCAGTACGTGTGGATGGATGGGACGGGCAAGATTGTGGCCATTACAACTGCGAAAGCAGTAACCGAAGAAAACATTGATCTGGCCTTTAATCAAAAGCCCATTTCAATCCCGGCAGCTATGCCAGCAAATGTTCAATAATTAACCCTTAACTAAACCAAAATGACAACTATTAAAGAAATCCCCGCTTTTCAACTGGCAACCATTTACCGCGTTATGCTCAAAAGAATTGCCAAAGGGTATACTGCCGAGCAGTTGACCTTTTTGATCGGTGCACCCGAGAACCACATCCAGGATATCGAAGCACTGGAAAAACCGTTTTACTCCTTAGATGATCTGGAAAGGATTGCGCGCGCTTTGGAGGAAAGCAATCTACAAAGTTTATTTTCTCCGATTAATAACGAGGCTATGCTTAAAATAGCTGTTTCAAGAGAATATGCGGAAGGCAACTTCATTCATTCATTTTATCTTTTGGATAAAGACAACAATCAAAAAGAGCTGTTCAGGTTGCAGGAAGAAGAGTTTCCTGAATTTGATGATCTGCTTAGAAGTGATGAGATCTTGGATACGGTAAGTGATACTGTTGATGTCATGATCCGTTCGGGTTATTTCTACGAGCCAAAACTGCCGTATGAAATTTTCAGTACCATTAATACGCTTCAGCCTGAGCCCCTGAATTCCTGCTATATCCAGTTTGCTTTACAGCGGTTTTGTGCAGATGAAGACCAGGGCCGGTTGCGGATTGTAGGCTCAGCAGAAGAACCGTACCGTTATGAAGCCTGTTAGCAGACCCATCCGCCTCCCTCAGGATTTAAGGGAGGCGGTTACCGCTTTGCATATTGACCCTGCCGGATTAATGCAGCGCTATATCGATAACTTCCGCTTTTATCCGCATTTCAGCACCCGTAGTGACCAGGAAAAATCAGGCATACTGTCAAGGATCAGGCATGGGATGACTGATTTTCAGCGGAGCGGTAAAATTTATGTTGATCCGGTGCTCAGCGAAATCAATCACCGGTATGGCAAGCTGCTGATCAGGTTGAGCAATAAACGTAGCCTTTCCCCCAAGCAGCATGACAACCAAAGTATAACCCTGTTAAATCAATGGGAGAAAGAAGTACGTCCACTGATCAATTATCCCGAAGAATTGATGCTGGAAGGGGGAGGAGTACTCAGGTTAAGTTTCAACTTCATGTTAGTCAATATGGATTTCCGTCATAAGATCAGGAAATACATCCAGATGTACATGAGGCGTATTTCAATGGCACATCTGTATGCGCATGCGTATCCGGGAAACCAGTTTAACAATACAGCCGTGATGGATTTCTTTGAAAATTTATGGGATGATCAGCAGGGAGTTTTTTTGCCAAGATCTGCTGCCCAAACAGCAGTTATTGTTGAATATGGAAAGAAGTTCCAGGAACTGTTTGAATCGGTACAGTCAGTAAAGAACTACAAGAAACGGCTTCTGATCTTCAGGCCGCTGATCAGAGAATGGTCTGAAAGGATGAAGGATGTGAGCCATTCATTAGCGCAGCATAGTATAAATTAATAATCACGCTAATGGGTATGTAGCCATACGGAGAAGACAAACGTTAGGTATTTTGGGGTAGGTAGGTCCAATGTACGTCCAATATACGTCCAATGTAAGTCCAATTTTGTCCTTAGAAAAAATTGGACTCACATTGGACGTATATTGAAATTCACATGGAGATGACCCAATCTCATATAGAGCGCTATCCGACCAGATGTTAGGCTGTTACCAGCTAAACCCAATAAAATAGAGATAGTGCATCGGCTATCAATAGGTATTATAATATTGTATTATATCTCATAAGAAACTGTTAATCAGAATTATACTGTCTATTCCTGTAAGTTTGAACTCACTAAAATATCAATACTATGGGAATTTTAAAAGACAATATGCTACGTGGTCTTGTTGGGCCACTGGTATTCTCGGTAATTAAGAACCGTCAAATCGTTAAAAAAAAAGTTGCTAGGGGAAAATTAAGGCAATCGAAGGGCACAAAAGCGGCAGCAAATACATTTGGTATGGCCAGTTCTTTAGGAAGTTATGTAAGGCTGGTTCATAAAAACGGGATCAGATCACTGCATGATCCCGGAATGGCTCTCCGAATGACAAACACTTTGAACCACATCTTAATGCCTTGCAGAGACAGGAAGAACAAGTTATTCACCTTTAAGTCTGATAGCTTTGATCAGCTCCGTGGCTTTGATTACAATAATGTGTCTCCGCTAAACAAAAGTCTGTTGATTAACCCTGTCATTAACTATACGGAAGACATGCTTACCGTAGCTTTTCCTGAAGGCCTGGTAGCTAACAGTTTAAAATTTCCTGTTAAAAGTTATGGATGTGAGCTAACAGTTAGTGTGTCACTATTTCAGCTGGCTGACGGGTTAATGTGCCGCCGGCCACAAGAGCAATATTTTACTATAGAAAAAAGACAACATTTATTTGATGGGCAGGTGTTCAAGTTTGATGTGCCAAGTGGTTGTCTTTACATAGTCTCGTTATTTCTGAAATATTACACCCCTTATAAGAACCTGCTTACCCTTGTGAATACCAATAAATTCAGTCCCGGAGGGATCATTGAAACGATGATCACACCAGGTGTTTTCATGAATGACAGAAACTATAAATGGGAAGTGATGGGTCAGCTAAAATTCCCCTCTCTACCGGATAGGTAAACACTCTTAATTTAAAGATGGCTTGTTATCAGTATGTTACAAATGGTATCAAGTGGTACAAATAGATGTCACGCTTTTTAAAACACTGGAATTTTCTTTGGTTTTGATTTAAATTCGTTCAACGAGTTAGCAATACCGGTATATAAAAAGCTCGAATTAACAGAATAATTAAAATTTAAAATTTAAACCAATGGCAACATTTAGAGATGGAATCCTTGGAGGATTCAAAGGTTTAGTAGGAACCGTAATTGGTTCAACATGGCGCACATTGAATGTGATGAAAAAAAGGCCAAAACCATCAAGCAAACCACCTGTACAGTCGCAGGTTGACCAGCGGATAAAGTTCGGGTTAATGACCGATTTTTTATCTCAGGTGAAAAGGCACATCAGTTTGGGCTTTCAATCTTACAAGGGCGTGCTAACACCCATGAATGGTGCAGTGAAGCTGAACATCACTCGTGCATTCACTGGTACTTCGCCAAATTTTGTGATTGATTACTCCAAAATTGTCCTCAGTATAGGAAACCTGCCTGGCACGGTCGATCTGGCAATGACAGTGTCACCAGGCATGATCACTTTTAACTGGTCTGCATTTGATAATGGCTTTGCCGAGGAAAAAGCGATACGGGATACTGACTTACTGGTTTTATTAATTTATCATCCTGTATTAGGAAAGTCCTTAAGCGCCTTTGGTATTAGCACCCGGGCCGGTTTATCTGTCGACTTTGAAATGCTACGCCTGTTTAACGGCAGCCCCGTACATGTTTGGGTTTATTGGATGGCAGCGGATAAAAAAAACGTGTCTGCAAGCACGTATCTGGGGCCGGTAACTGTCCCTCAATCTGTGTAAAAAGATACTCGCCGGTTTATGCATGAACCGGCGAGATCTTCATGTTAACTGTTTAATTATTACTTCAAATAATATGAAATGAATAACAAAGTACAATATATTTCTGAATTCGGAAATAATACTCGAATAAAAAAACATTTGATTAAGCGGTTTATCCCCTTGCTGCTATTTATCGCCTTGATGGCACTATGGTTTTTTGTACCGGGATGGTTGCATACCCTTGATGAACGATCCGGAAGTATTGACCAAAGTATCTGGCTACTGATCATCCTGAGCATGATGTGCTATTTAATGATCATGGGCATTTCGTGGTGGGTTTTAGCACGCTTCTGGCGCTTGATGAAACTGCCTTCACTAAAATTTATGGTTTCACAATTTAACACCTTAACATTATGGCAGCAATTAAGCTTTTACTGGGGCTCTTTTGCCTTGGTTTTATTGGCAGCTTTGGGATGCTTAAGCGTAATCTGCTGAAGCAAGCACCGCCGATAGATACAATACAACGTGCTAAACTGGTGCAGTTAGCTCGAAATGAGTTGGGGATAAGAGAAAAAACAGGTAACAATGATGGGCCGAGAGTTGAACTATATCTGGCTAGTGTAGGTTTAAAACGAGGCCAGCCCTGGTGCGCGGCGTATGTTAGCTGGCTGTTTTCAAAGGCAGGTTTTTTAAAGCCAAGATCAGGATGGTCGCCAGATCTTTTTCCTTCAGCCCGTTTGGCAAGGTCTGCACTGCCGGGAAATGTAATCGGAATCTATTTTCCAGAGCTGAAAAGAATTGCTCATGTGGGCTTGATAGTAAGTGTGCGGGATGATTGGGTGGTAAGTTCTGAAGGGAACACCAATGTGGCCGGTAGCCGTGAAGGGGACGGAGTGTATTTGAGGATCAGGCATAAAAGAACAATCTACAGGATTGCAGATTGGGTGTCAGGAAGGAGAGTACAGCCATGAAGTATTTGATCTACATACTTGTATTTCTGATAACTTGCTGTTCAGTCTTCCGTAGGTCTACAAAAACTACTGACGAAAACGTGCAGTCATCCAGATTTAAAAGTAATTTTTCTACTGAAATTGAAGCCCAAAAGTCTAAAAAAATGCAATACTTTACGTTTAAGCATGATTCTATCCAGGCAGATTACACGGTGCGCCTATGGCCAAAAGGTAATATCAATTTCTCCGGATCGGAGGGGTTTACGGGAAGTTTTGATAGCATTCTTATCACAGGAAAACGTCAGGGCAGTTTAAATTCAATCAACCGGCTGAATGTAGATGAAAAAGGTGGATTGAAAACCAATCGTAATTTACAAACGGATCAAAATGAGAAATCCGTTCAGAAACAAATAGTCGCGATGAATTCTCCCAACGTAAAATGGATAATCATTAGCACAGTCATTTTTTTGATAGTTGCAGTTCTAGTATTTCGCCGGTTTTTTCATAAACGATAAAAATATTTTCCAGAACTAGGCCTTTGCAACGGGGATTAGTTCTCTTGATCATTTTTTAGCAAAAAAGGGTCATACAGGCCGTTTAAAGGCGCTTTATCGCTCTCAGACCTTAATTTGTCATTTAAGTAATTTATCAAAAAATATCATGTTCAACCTGCAATATGCTTAAAAAAGAAATAAATTTTTTAGCATAGATAAAAACATATTTATTTACTTATTAAATTCGGATTAACTAACCTAGATATAAAATTTATGAACTCACTTTGGATTAGAATTTTAAACTACCTCCTTGAAACAGATCAATTAACGGCCAAGAAAATAGCAAGAGCCATCCGACTGGAAATTCTTGATAACACGCTGCCGCTGGGTACGGTTTTGCCTATGCGCAAAGACGTGGCATCATTTCTTAAAATCTCCAGAGCCGAGGTGGATGCAGCATGGAATAGACTGGAAGATGGTTACCACCTTATTTACAGATCTAACAGAGAATTCTGGATCGTATCAGTTATGCCGGTGAACAGGGGAGAAGAGGAGCCTGCGGCCGCGGTGCCCATCGCGCAATCTCGCAGACGCAAGATATACTTAAACCAGGTAACTTATAATGATGATGCAGAACAGAATAGGAGTGTAGGAAACCTGATGAAAAGAACCATCAATTATATGGAGTTGAGGGATGGGATGCATGGAGAGGCAGAGATGGATGCAGGACTGGTGGCTGAGATGAGGACAATTGTCAATGGGTCAATCTACAGCCGGTATGGCCAGGAAGAACTTGTGTACAGCCAGGATGCAAAAATGCTTATGTTTCAGCTGTGCGCTGCAGTGGTTTCGCCAAAAGCTATAGCGGTAATCATCGGCCCAGCTCCATTATGGGTATTCAATGCTTTTCGTGAAGCTGCAAGAAAGGTGCAGCTCATTGATGCTGAGAACGATGGGCTGCCGATCAATGAACTGGCAAAAGTCATGAAAAACAATACGGTTGGGATGCTCTATTTGTCTTCGAGATCGCCATCTCCAATCTCCTACAAACTTAACCTGGATCGCATAGATGAACTATCCGGATTAATCCGTGGTCACAAGGTAGTGATACTGGAACATGATCAGTTTGCTGGCTCCCTTTTGGCCAACGAAAATCTGCTGGCCAAAGCCTTTCTTGATCAGAAAATCATGTTGCTATATATGCGGACGCTGTCAAGTATCAATTCGGAACTGGCTAAGGTAAATATACTTGCCGGCCCGGCTAAAGTAATACAGCTCATTAAGAAGAAGATGCTGAATTCCAGTAACCTTATCTCGCCTGCTATGGCAAGTAAAATCATTCAAATGGTAAGGAATAGTTTATTATGCCAGGCCGAAGCCAGAGTAGCAGAGTTAACCAGGAAAATGAATGCAGTTGCTAAGGAAGTTTTGCTGGCGGCCGGGTTGTTTAATCCAGACGGTATTATATCAAGAGACGGTTGGTTCTTTCATCTGGACCCTTTATATGGGGAATTTCCGGAAAATGTGTTTGAAAAACTGGTTGACGATCGCATCTATATTTTCAACTTTCGGGACTATACCGGAGCATTGAATTTGAAAAATGGCATAATGATTAGCATTGCAGACTATTTTGATGAACAGCGCCTACGGCAGGATCTGGAATATTTAATAGATAGGTTGAGCAAAATGCTGGTTACAATAGATATAAAAGCCTTCATAAATTAACATTATTAACCCCTGTATTGAACAATGCAGATAAAATCACACACAAATGAAAACACCGAACGAAGAAGAAATGAAAATCCTGCTAGACCTGTTAGCAAAGCTACACGGCGCACTCCCAAATTCCAAAACACTTATCCCTTTACTAAGTAAACCCCTGCTTGACACTGCAGACTTGGCTGTAATCTTCCAGAAATCTAAAGGAACGATACGAAGATGGCGCAAAATGGGCGTTGTACAATCTACACAGGTGTTAAGAACCCACTACTACAAACCTGAATCTGTTAAGAAATTGCTTGGCCTGGGAGGAGCAATATAGTTGGCCGAGATTTATTGGAAGCACCGGCGTGCTGGGCTGTGATCCAGCACGCCGACTTATAAGAGATTCTTAATTTCAAACTTTTATCAAATTTATAAATCATGAAAAAACGATATAAAACAAAAATGGAGACAGTTGACATGGGAATATTAGGTAAGTGGACTGGAAAATTAAATGCTACGTCAGTATTTGGTGTTCACTGGCCATTGGCAAACAGGTCTAAACCAAAGCAATTGATAACGCCATCTGCAGCTCAGGAATTGCACAACATGAAGTGGACTTTAGCAACGCTGTTCGCATCTAAAATAAGAGATGTTGCCAAAATAGGATATGAACTGGATTCAAGAAAGAAATCATTGATGGGAGTAAGCCGTCTACGCGATCATCTGCTATATCATGCCATCACTGGCGGAAAAGACGGCGTGACTATAAACTATGAAAATGTTTTAGTAAGCCTTGGAGTAATTACTCCTTTGTTATTTGTTAAATTGAAGCTAACTGCTGCCGGTAGAGGAAGGCTAAAGTGGAAGAACGATCAGCATCAGGAGGATGAAGTTAAATTGATACGTAGCGCCGATCTTATTTATCTGTTGATCTATAATAAAACAAAAGATGAAGTGCTTAAATCTGGTTATGTTGGCCAGCGCTCGGATGAGCTGGTAAACTTTGAACTGCTACCGTTTGAGCATAATGATGAATTACACTGCTGGGCATTTGCCAAATCGTCTACAAGTAAAGACGTATCAGACAGTAGCTATATCGATGATGTGGCTGTCGTAATGCCTTAGTATGAGGATAGAAATTAAAGATAATATCAAACACACAACCGGAGCAGGCTTGAAAGGTTCAAGTCTGTTTCCTTCATAATAAAGCACGCAGCGGCGCAGCCCTAAAAATATTCCCAGATAAGACCAAAACAAAGATTCAGAGATACTGTTGTTGCGACATATATTTTTAGAACCGTGAAAAAAAACTTACTTGCTCTCTGCGTTATCCTGTTCGCATCTTTAACTTCATATGCCCAAATAGGCTTTGAACAATTACTCAAAGCCGGCCCATCTGACGCCGCAACCTTAGTTAGTTCATACGGAGATCCTCTGTTTAAAGGATTTGGCCTTGGTATGAACAGCGGCTGGACAAATACAGCAAAAACATTAGGTTTCTTACACTTCGATATCCGCGTGACGGGAACTGCAGTTGTTGTGCCTTCATACGCAAAGGCATTCGATGTTACTAAAATCGGCCTATCAGATCATTTGCAACCCGCCAATCCTGCCGATGTGATGTCGCCAACGTTTAGTGGCAATACTGATCATAACGGCCCGCTCATGAACCTTTATGACGACTATGGAAACAAAATCACCTCCTTTGATCTGCCACCCGGCGTTTTGAAAGGCATTGTGCCCTCACCTCAACTTCAGATAACCCTGGGCCTGGTTTTAAATACGGATGTAACTGTTCGCTGGGCACCTAAAATTGTTTTGAACAATGATTTCGGATCAATATCACTTACTGGACTTGGATTTAAGCATAATATTATGGACGACTTTGCCGGTGGTGAGGGAGATCATAAGCCCTTCGATCTGGCTTTCGCAGTAAGTTATAACAGGGTTAGATATCAGAAGAAACTGAATTTACAACCGCTAGAAGGTTCAGTTCCGAAAGACCCTGATCAGGTGAAAGACTTTACACACCAGGCCGTCTACGGTAATTTTGATAATTACTTAGTGCAGATGATCCTGTCCAAACAATTATCATTCTTTACCCCGTACGTAGCCCTGGGATACAATACCTCAAAAACTGAGTTTGGTATAGAAGGCAATTTCCCTATTCCGACAGGGATTACGGGAGATCAGCTTAGTTATACAACTTATACTGACCCTGTTAAAATCGACTTTACACATGTGAAAGGTTGGCGGGCTGATATGGGCTTTCAGCTAAAGTTTCCGGTACTCACTATTTTTGCATCTTATGGTCTGGCTGACCGCTATGGGATGGTCAATGCAGGTATAGGTATTGGTATATAAGGTCATTTTATAAATCACCTGGAAGATCTAAAGAATACCTTTTCGTAAAGCAGCCTGGTGTTTAATACACAAGCGCACTGAAAAAATGAATCGTCACAAACCATTTGTCTCCTCTAAGGGTTATGCTAAAAAATCCAAATAATTACTAAAAAGAGATAAATGAAATATAAACTGTTTACAATCTTAGCTTTAACCGGGATGGTTTATGCAGGATGCACCAATTCAAACAAAAATAGTGGAGATCAAGCTGATACCTCATCTACAATGACTGATACTACCACAGCTGAAACGGGGACCACAGATTCTGCAACTACAGGTTCGGGTGCCGCAGGCAGTAGTTCTGTTACCAGTGGAACAACTGGTGGCAACAACAATGGGGATACAGGCACGAACGGCGGTAATGGTACCGGAACAAATGGCACAGGAGGCACATCAACAGGCGATACCAGTCAAACAAAGAAAACCGGAAGAGGAACTCAGCAATAGGTTTATCAACTTAACATCATTACACTCGTATGTCCTCATCGATCTGTGTTATCTCCCTGAGGAGCTAATATAGAAGGCAATGATACGCCTCAGGGCTGACTGTGGATACTCTTTATTAACTTGGCCCAAATAAAATCCACCTGATCAAAGTATGGGAGGAGAGTAACTGAATGGTTCTTTTCTTTGAAAAGATTGTTAGTCAGTATACCAAAGAAGTGGAGTATCGAACCAATACGATCAGCAGCCTTTTGGAGCTGCTGATCATCATCTTCCTGGGTTTGGTGGTTGGGGTTATTTTGATCGCGATGTACCTACCGACGTTTCAGATGTATAATAATTTTTGAAATTGTTTCACTTTTTTTTCTCACTTGCAAAAACATTTTAGAAACAAAGCTTTTTCGATTTATCAATTTTCTGTTGTAGGTAACTTGATGTTTTTGAGTGAAATGTGATTTTGTTTTTCGACAATTGGTCTCTACTTTTATGTCGAATTAACTCAAATTATAAAATTTAACACTCTCAAAATCGTACAGTGAGCCGGATTTGTGATCTTTTTTTGAAAGTGATTTTTCATTAAAAACTCATGAAAAAAATCATCTTAACTCTCTCAGTTCTTTATTTCAGCATGAGCGTTTCGGCTCAAAACATTTTCCCCGCATCAGGTAATGCAGGGATTGCAACTACCACACCAGGTTCACGGCTTACTATTAAGCAAGCAGGCGCAGGCGTAAGTATTGAACCGGGCGGTAATCCATATTATGGAACTTTAGCTTTTAATCGGGAATCTGGTACGGGCGTGATTTTCGACCCTACCGGAAATGCTTTTCAAATCAATAATGGAGGTACAGATAAAAACCTGCACATTCAGGTCTATAATGGTTTGGGGCAACGTATCACGAACGATGCTTTAGTCATTGATGGGAATGGGAATATTGGAGTAGGAACACCAAATCCACCTGAAAAGTTCTCTGTAGACGGTAAGATCCGCGCCAGGGAAGTTAAGGTAGAAACAGCCAGCTGGCCTGATTATGTTTTTAAACCTTCTTACAAACTTCCATCTCTTGGAGAAGTAAAAGCCTATATCGATCAAAACCACCACTTGCCAGAAATCCCTTCGGAAATAGAGATCTGTGAGAAAGGACTCAATCTTGGAGAAATGAACAAACTGCTGATGAAGAAAGTGGAAGAGCTTACGTTATACCTCATCGAAAAAGATGCTCAGATTAAAGTACAAAATGATAGGGCAGATCATCAGCAAAAACAAATTGATTTCTTAATGAAGACCTCGCTTCGTCACAATCCCTAGGCATCACGAATATTTCAAGAGTAATTATCAATTCTAATTTATTAATTGAATGAAAAACTATTTAGTTTTATTATTTCTTGTCTGTATAAACAGTAATTCGTTATACAGCCAAAATCAATATGCCAGATACTTAACAGGGGTAAAGTCACCGGAAGCATCTTCGTTAAGCCAGTTTGGGCAAATCCCGGTATCCCTTTTTAATGGAACAGTAAATATTGAAATTCCGGTAATTGAAATTGAGTGTGGCGATATTAAAATCCCCGTAAAACTCCGGTATAATTCTATGGGTCACAGGCCAAGTCTGCACCCGGGATGGCTGGGGCTAGGATGGGAGATGGACACTGGCGGGATTTTAACCAGACAGGTCAATAATGTTAAAGACGAGAAAGCATATGTATTTCCAAGGTCTAATTATGGGGCGTATTGGGATTTTGCCCACGGCCAGACCACTGATATACAGGATAAATTTCCAGACGCGTTCAATTTTTCTGTAAATGGTCTTTCCGGAAGTTTTTATATGAATGCTAATGGTGAATGGAAAGTGAAATCGAAAGAAAATCGAAAATTCACCGTTGAGGCTACGCTTACCAGCAATTACAATATTTATGCTCCTGTTAGCGGGATAACGACCACTTTGCCAAGGGTATTCACAAAATTTGTCATTACAACGGATGATGGGACACAATACACATTTGGAAATGATGCCCGGGCTATGGAATTTTCTATTCCTGCGTTGATCAATGCAGGAGCGCTTCCCGATCCGCCGAGTTATCCTGCATACCTTATTGAAAACCCTCCGGAATATGAGATAGAAGTGAATACCTGGTATTTAAAAACAGTTGTATCGCCAAAAGGGAGAACGTTGACTTATAATTATGAAACCGGGAATTATTTGAACTTAAATCAGCACATTCAAACACAAATGTTTTACCATGACACCGGTAATCCAAATGATCTTGAGAATAACGCTGCAAGACAAGTCGCTGTCAGCCGGCATTATTTAAGTGAGATTGTAACTGATAATCTGATTACTTATACATTTTCGACTTCATTGTCAAATGAACTGCCAAGACCTTATTTAGCAAATAATTACGCGAATACAGACTTTAATAATTTCTTTTATTCAACTCCAGCTATCAACTTCACATACTGTAAACTTGACACCGTCATTGCAAAATATAATGGTTCAGTTATCAATAAAACGGCATTTGATTTCATACATAATAGTGGCGAACGACTAAAACTCAAGACAGTTCGGTATTTATCTGCAACCAACAATGAGCTCTCAAGATACAAGCTCGAGTATAATAGCAAACCTTTACCCTCTTACGATACAGGCAAAGAAGACCATTGGGGTTTTTATAACGGAAAGCCTCTGCTGGCATTAACATTTCCTCCCAATCAGGCTATAGGAGATGCCTACTTCCAATCCCGTGAGCCGGATTCTTCATTTGTGAATGCAGAAATCATAAAAAAAATCACTTATCCCACAGGTGGCTCCTCACAATTTGAATTTGAAGCGCATCAATACGGATCTCAGCTTGTCCAATTTCCTTCATTAGTTTGTAACCCTACAGGTGTAAATAAAGTATCCGGAGGTTTGAGAATCAAACGAATCATTAACCGGGATACTACAGGCATACTTACTACAAGGGAGTTTTTGTACGTAAAGAATTATCAAAGTTTCGGAACTACATCCAGCGGGATACTTTCAGGAGTTCCAATCTATTACCAGCAGGGAAATGTTGCAGGGCACAATTTTCGGTGTTTAAATAGCCAGGAATTGAATTATCTGAATACCACAAATGGCAATCATATTACTTATAGCGAGGTTGTAGAAAGAGAAAGTGGGAATGGCTACACGATCACGAAATATTCCAATCAGGACAATGGCTATATGGACCGCCCTGCATTTTCTCAAACAGTAATCACTCCGGGCATTGAGCCATGTCCTTATCTCTATAAATCCTTTGGAAGCCTGGAATTGGAACGGGGGCTACCCTTATCCAAATCTTACTATAAAAACGATAACGTTTTATTACGGGAGGAATCATTTTTATACAATGATGATCCTAATAGGTTCCAGGATTATGTAAACGTTTATGCGGGTATAACACTCAGGCCTAACTTTTTTATTTATAATGCTACCTACCCGTTGTATACTTATTACCCTTTCCTGAAAAGAACTGTGGTAAAGGATTTTTCGGTTAGTACTCCTGTGGAAACCACTAATGATTTTCAATATGATACTTCGTTAAGACTGCTGAAATCGAAAACGATGAACGACAGTAAAGCCATTGCCAATGTAACAGAATACGTTTATCCCAGAGACTACGTTGTTCAGGATTTAGATGATAACGGTGTTTATAATGCCATGGTAAATAAATCTATGACTGGCATTATCATAGAAGAAAACAACAGAAGGGGAGGGGTGCTGTATTCATCAACAGTTACTGAATATGGTAACCCAATGACTGGATTATTCCTGCCTAAAAATATTTATACGTTGAATACAGCTCCGGTTGCATACGATTTAAGATACCAGTATGAAGGGTACGATTCTAAGGCAAATCCTGTAGTTGTTTCTGATTACAAGGGGCCAAAAACCTGTTACAAATGGGGCCACAATCAAACGTATGTGGTGGCTGAGATCAAAAATTCTAAACTTAATGATTGGTATGTTCAGGATTTTGAGGAAAGCAATGATTACGAGGCAAACTTAACGCGAGCCACAGACAAAAGTCATACAGGGAAGTTTTCGGGAGTGATTAGTAACGTGACCAATAATGAAGCGGTAAGCCATAGTAGTAACTATCTTAGTCTGACACCCGGCAATGCCCGCAGGTTTACCTATTCCGGCTGGATATACAGTGGGGGCCCTAGTGCACAGCTTTTTCTGTTTATGTACCGTGCCGGCGAGACAAATTATTTCAGCTATGTTGACGCTGTGGGAACCTCTCAAACAAACAAGTGGGTATATCTTAATAAGACCTTTTTGATTCCTGACGATGTGGTAAGTGTAAGAATGAGGCTGGATAATAACGAAACAGGTACTATCTGGTATGATGACCTCTCGATCAGACCTGCTGATGCTTTACTTAAAACCTATACTTATCAGCCTTTGGTTGGAATGACCAGTGAAATAGATGTTAACGGGAAAACCACCTATTATCAATATGATGAATTTCAGCGCTTGAAGTATATAAGAGATCAGAACAACAACATCATTAAAAGCAATAGCTATCACTATAAAAACTAGATCATGAAAAAATATCTCATATTTCTGATGCTGTTGTTGCCGGTTATCATAGATGCTCAGGTGATTACTTTATCCACACCGGCTACAGGGGAGTTTTCTTCGAACCAAAGTATTACCCTCTTGCCTGGATTTCAAACTACAGGGCCTTTCCATGCATTTATCACTGCCACTTTAAATGTCCCTCTGGCTTCTGCACCCAGCCAAAACCAAAACTATATCCAGACAAAAACCTATAAAGTTGCAAGCACTATTGATTTAGTTAACCCGACTACTGAACAGCAAAGTGAGTCTATCAGGTATTTTGATGGACTTGGGCGCTCAGCACAGCTCATTCAAACTAAAGCCAGCCCTGTTGGAAATGATATCGTACGGCCTTTTGTATATGACAGTTATGGAAGAGAGGCTGTAAAATATCTTCCATACGCAGAACAAAGTGGTAACGGATCATTTAAAAACACGGTGGTAGCGCGACAGGCAGTATTTTATAGTAATCCCGGCTGGGACGCTGCCACGGTGAAAACGCCGGCCCCATTTAGTCAGGCTATATTTGAGGCCTCACCCTTGAACCGTCTTTCAGAACAGGGTGCACCGGGAACGGTATGGCAACCTGCGGTGTCAAGAACCGCCACGGCAGGAAGAACCATTACGGAAAGTTATGGGACCAATGATGGTTCAACGGCTTTGGCTACAACTGGTTATGCAGTGAGGATATGGAATGCTGATCCTGTTGCGGGAACTGTCTACAGAAGGGCACTTACAACCAGTGGTTATTATGTAGCCGGGCGGCTGTCCCTAAAGATCGTTAAAGACGAAAACTGGACAAGTGCTAATGGAAAAGCGGGTACGATAGAAGAATATACGGATAAGAATGGGCGAATGGTACTAAAGCGCACCTTTGATTCAAGTTCTAATGTATATTCTACTTATTATGTTTATGATGATATAGGGAACTTAAGTTTTGTTCTTTCCCCAGGGGCTTCACCAGATGCAGGAAGCATCAGCCCGTCTGCACTGGATCAATTTTGCTACCAATACCGCTATGACGAAAGGCAGCGGTTAATTGAGAAAAGAATCCCCGGAACAGACGGTTGGACAACATTCGTATATAATATATTGGATCAGGTGGTCTTCAGACAGGATACCTTGCAGCGACTTCACCTGCAAACCAGCTTTACCAAATATGATGGATTGGGAAGGGTGATCATGACGGGTATAGGGCTTAATTCAACCGAAACCCGGGCATTCAGTCAGAATGGAGTAACTAGCTGGCCATACAACTGGGAGCACAGGGACAACACAGGTTTTCACGGTTATAGCAACACCAGTGTGCCTTCTGGTGTTGTTAATATGGATGTAGAAACGGTAAACTATTACGACGATTATGATATTGTTGGATTGCCTGCCAATGAATCCGCTGGTTTTTCCAATAAAACGCATGGGTTGTTAACAGCAAGTAAAGTTAAAGTGCTGGGAACAGGCAATTACCTGTGGACGATCAATTATTACGATGAGGAAGGCAGGGTAGTCAAGCAGTATAAACAACACTATCAGACCGGCGCTACTAATGCAGGAAACTATGATGAAATTACCAATACTTACAATTTTGAAGGGGAGCTAACGGCCAGTACGCGAATCCACCATCATGTAACAGGAGGAGCAACTACAATTGCAAACAGATATGTGTATGATCAGGTCGGCAGAAAGTTAAGGACTTATGAAAAGATCAATGCTGATGCGGAGGTTTTATTAAGTGAAAACAGGTATAATGAAATTGGACAGCTTAAATCCAAAACATTGCAGGATGGAATTCAAAATACCTATTACAGTTATAACGAGCGCGGATGGTTAAAGGGAAATACTTCCGCACAATTCAGTTTTCAACTTGCCTATCAGGACGGTACAGTTCCACAATACAACGGCAATATCTCCGGACAATTATGGGGACCGGGAAGTTCACTGGGCAGTTATTTCAGTTACGGGTATGATAAGCTAAACCGCCTGACCAGTGGTGTTGGTACCGGCATGAGTGAAGTTTTGAGTTACGATGCAATGGGTAACATTCTCAGTTTAAATCGCAATGGTGTAGCTCGTACTTACACTTACTCGGGAAACCGTTTAAACAGTACAAACGGAGCAGCAGGGTTATGGGCTAACCAGTATGACGCGAATGGGAATATGATTTTTGACGGGCGTCTCGGACGGGCCGTTACCTATAATACGCTAAATCTTCCTTCGTCTGTTGCGGGAATAAGCCTTTCTTATACCTATGATGCGGCAGGTAATAAACTTAAAAAATCCAGTAGTGGTAATGTAACAGATTATATTGATGGAATTCAATATACTAACGGAGTAATTGAGCTGATCCAGACAGAAACAGGTGTAGCAAGGAGAAATGGAGCAAGTTACAGTTACGAACATAACTTAACCGATCACCTCGGGAATGTACGATATACCTTCTACAGAAATCCGGTAAGCGGTCAGGCGGAGCGTTTACAGAGCGACGATTATTATCCATTTGGTTTAAGGAAATCTTCAGGAAGTCCTGTATCTTTAAATAATAAATATTTGTATAATGGAAAGGAGCTGCAGGAAGAGCTAGGTGTTTATGACTTTTCTACTCGTTTCTATGATCCTGTAATTGGGCGTTTCACAACGATAGATCCGCTGGCTGAGAAGATGACTAGAATTTCTCCTTATGCTTATGGATTCAATAATCCGATACGCTTCACTGATCCGGATGGGATGGAGCCAGAATCAATTCACCTCGATAAATTTGGTGCTGTATTAAAAAATATTGATGATGGAGATAATGGCGTTTACGTACATAATACAGCTAAAACGGAGGCTGATGTAGATAAGAATTATAGCTCCAAGAATACAGGGGCTGGTGGAGAGAAAATTGGCGAATTAGGAGGGAAGATTAATCTGGATAAGGTCTACGCAAACTTGTTGGATAAGAACATGAAAACCGCTGAAAGTATTTGGAGCCCCTGGACCTTCAAAAATCTGGTTAAAAATCATGGAGATTGGGATTACAAAAATAATAATGGCCATATTATTGGTTTGGGTAACGACGGTAAAACTACCTTTACATTTGAAGGAAAAACTATGGAATCTCAAGATTTTGGCAATCACCACTATGGAGCAGTTGGACGAGCCTATGGGTTACCTTCAACTACCTTGTTGATTCAAGCTGGTAAGGCACAAATTGCTGCAGGAACATCTTTACCACAGTGGCAAAGATATAGCACTTCAATAAGTATTAATCCTTATGGTGGGTCTATCACTTCAAGGTATATATTGCCACCATATGGTGATGACCCAAGGGATCAAAAATGGATAAAATCAGGCTTCAATTATTATGATAAAAAATACTAGAAAATTTATAACAAGATTTATTCTTATTGTGCTAATCACATGTCTAGGTTACATTGGATATATGCTTTTCACTTTTGATCTGTTTGATGCCAATATCAATAAATTAAAAGAGATTAATATTCATAAACAAGGTTATAAAATTGCTATATACCAAATTAATGGAAATGCAACAGTTCAGAGTGGTATACAAGTTAGGAAAATTGTTGATGGTAAGGAGTTTTCTTTGATACAATATGATAGGTATGATGCTTTAATTTCTAATTCAGTTCAAAATGACAGTTTGAAACTTGTGCTTGCTAATACTAATCTAGGGAATAATAAAGTCGATACTTTATATCTAAAACTGCCTTAGCATTTAGGTCGACATAGCGGTACTATAAAGTGTGGGAATGCGTAACATTCTTGCTCTGCATTCCTTTACGATAAAAATCAAGCAGAAATGTTCAATCAGATCCATATCTAATGTAACTAGGATAATTATAGAATAGGTATCTTTATAACGGAAAAGAGTTACAGGAAGAGTTAGGTGTCTACGACTTTTCTACTCGTTCTACGATCCAGTGATTGGGAAATGGAATGTAGTTGATCCACTGGCTGAGAAGATGACAAGGATCTCTCCTTATGCTTATGGATTCAATAATCCGATACGCTTCACTGATCCGGATGGAATGGAGCCAGAAGATTGGGTAATGGGTAGAAATAGGCTGCCATATTGGGATGCTGCCGTTACCAGTGCAAAGGATAAAGATCTGAAGAAAGGTGATACTTACATTGGTAAAACTGGGGAGTATACTACTTCTCAAGGGTATACTGTTCAGCTGAATGCAGATCAAGGCTGGAATTATAAGTCATACACATTACCTGCAAATACACCAGGGCCAAGCCTCGCTGAATCAGTACGGGCAAATATGCCAATGCTTAACGTTGCTGAGGGAATTGCCACAGCAGTTGCAATTGTTGCCTCTGGTGAAGTTGGCGGAGGAGAGGCAGCCGGGAATTTCTTAATTGGTCAGGCTACTCGGAAATCCGAGTTTCTAGGAGGGTTTACAGAACAGGGAAGTAATTTAGTTTATCAAGGATTTGATAAAGCAGCTCTTTTAAGATATGTAGGTATAACAGAGAGAGAAGCTGGTGTCCGATTTGCGGAACATGCAGCTTCAGGAACAAATAGGGCATTTCTTCGTTATGAAGTAATTCCTGGTGCGACTGGTCTTTCTAGAGATGCAGCAAGAGTTTGGGAACAAAATATAATTAATCAATACGGAATCCAAAAAACTGGTGGGCAGCTCTTAAACAAAATGAATTCCATTGCCCCCCAAAATTGGCTTAAGTATGGAATAAAACCTTAGATATGGCAAGAGTAAATACCGCGATAGGAGACGTTTTCATGGTAAAGATAAATGATACAAGTAAGAAATATTTTCAATATATCATCAATGATCTAACTCAGTTAAACAGTGATGTTATAAGGGTTTTTAAGAAAGTCTACCCCTATGATACAAATCCAGTCATATCGGAAATTGTTAATGATGAAATCGATTTCTATGCGCATTGTGTAACCAAATGGGGTGTTAAATTTGGATATTGGGAAAAGGTTGGAAATATTCATGAGGTAGGACAATGTGATGCGCTCTTTAGAAGTGTGGGCGACTCAGGTAATCAAACTGTGAAAATATCTGAGAATTGGTGGGTGTGGAAAATCAATGAAAAACAAAGGTGGGTTGGAAAACTGGAGGGTGAAAATCGTAAATCGGAAATTGGAAGTGTTATTCCGCCTGATAGTGTTTTTCATCGGATTAAAACGGGTAAATATGATTTTGTATATCCAGGGTTTTAATCCATATGTTTAAAATTTCAAAAAGTAAGAGGCAGGAATGAATGCGTAAAACAGGATGTTAGTAAGTATACAAAAGTTACAAAATGAATTCCAGCCTACTTATCACTCGATATAATTAATTCAATAAGAAACAATCAAATAAATTATACAAATGAAAGTAATAATATTATTATCTATGATTTTATTATCAACTGTAACGATATTTGCGCAAAATAAAAATGCAGAAAACACCGTGCAGAATTTTTTAATAAAGTTTAATGAAGGGAAGTATGATGATATCTATACGTCTTTTTCACCTGACTATCAACAAAAAATTTCAAAGAAAGATCTCCAATTATATTTAAGTCGAGTTTATGGAATGGCTGGTAAGTTCAAATCAGCAACATTCAAAGCATTAATTGATGGTAATTATAACTACTTTTTAATTGCTTATAATAAAGGTATAAATGCTGATTTTGTTTTTACTATTGATCAAAATTATAAGCTTAGTTATATAAATTTCAAAAGGATTGGCGGGACAGGTAGCCCACCAGCAGTTTCAAAATTACTCCGTATTGATACGATAAAAAATGCTCATTAGACAATAACTATTTGTATAATGGAAAGGAGTTACAGGAAGAGTTAATGCAATACGACTATGGAGCAAGATTCTATGATCCGGTGATTGGGCGTTTTACAACGATAGACCCGCTAGCTGAGAAGATGACTAGAATTTCTCCTTATGCTTATGGATTCAATAATCCGATGCGTTTCACTGATCCGGATGGAATGGAACCAGAAGATATAATTCTAGTTGGTACGAAATCTTATCGACAACAAGTTTTTAATCAGCTACAATCATTGACAAGCCAAAAAATTTCATTAAAAAATGATGGAAAAGTTGAATTTTCTGGTACGCCGTCGGGGGGGACTAAACCAGTTGGAACAGATTTGGTGTCAAGTCTAATTGATAGTGATCTGAAAATCGTTATCAAGGACGACGATGATAAAGGGAATGGTACATTTTTTACCGATAAGGCTGCAGCATTTGGAGATAAAGATGGTGGAAGTGGCTCAACTATTAGTTTTAATCCTGATAATCTAGAAAATAGCCAATACGGTTCGTTAAATTCTGATGGATCAAGAGGAAAGCCTGTTCAAATTTGATTAGCACATGAGTTAGCACATGCAAAAGATGGTATTAGTGGAACCGCTGTTGGGGTAAATGCTAGTGATCCGAAAAGTGTTAGAGCAGGCACAGTAGGTGTTATGGATCCTGATAGTAATACTCCAAGATCTATGGCTAAGGATGAATATCGAGTTCGTACAACCATCGAAAATCAAATTAGAAAAGAACAAGGCGTGATACCAAGAGCCGAACCAAGAAAAATTTAATTTATGAAAAGTATTATTTTAATTTTAATAGCATGTATCTTAAATTCTTGTCTGCCATCTAATAAATGCAAAAAAAGTTTAGATACTGTTTTTGATAAACAATTTCTGATTATATGGCAACGTAAAACAGTAGAAGATATAATTACGAATGGTGATAGTAAATTGAAATATTTACTTGAAAGTGAAGTGAATGAAAATATTTCCATATTTAATAGGAATGAATTTGTCAATAATTCACTGAGGTTACGATCCAAATATAAAGATCTCAGATTTAGTGAATTGTATATTTTAGAAATGAATTACTCAGGGGAAGTTAATAGACACTTAAAGTTTATTATTGCGAAGTGTAGAGAGGAATCATTTGTAATTCGATGCATTTTTGGAATTAAAGGATGGGATATCTTGAATACTTATACCGTTGAGTCAGCTGTAGTTGAAAAAATGAACAATCTTCTATTAAATAGTAAAGAGATCAATGGAAATAAATACAATTACTGGGGTAATACTATTACTGAGGTCGGGTCGATAACTTGTGTGAAAAATGAGAATCAAATTGCGGTTAAAGTATTTGGAGGCTTAAATAAACAGCAGTACGATGCTATTGATGATTTAAACGTTAAGAATTAAGTATGATTTTGGAGCGAGGTTCTATGACCCGGTGATTGGGAGATGGACAACAACAGATAATAAAGCCGAGAAGTATGAATCTGTCAGTCCTTATATATAAGCACTTAACGATCCTGTTAATGCAATTGATCCTGATGGAAACTTAGTGATATTTGTAAACGGTTTTATGCCTGGTTTATGGGCAAATCAGGACAATAGAAAAACTCTGTCAAACTACCATCGGGGAGAAATAATACCAAATCCTAATTATACACCATACCCGCCATCACGCAATTTCATGTCTAATGATCCTCGTTATTGGGGAGGTGTAGATAATGCTTTCATGCAGGGCTATGGAGATAAACATGCTTTATACGTTAATGCATCTTCTGACAATACATCCGAAGCAGGGGATCGTTTTGCACAGGGTATGGCTTCTGCAAATAGTTTGATATCTCAGTTAGATGCAGGAAAAGTAACATTAGCGGATGGAGAAACTATTAAAATTGTAGGACATAGCCAGGGAGGTGCTTTTGCGGCGGGAATTGCCTCAGTTTTATCTAAAAATGAGAAATATAAATCCATCCTGCAGGAGGTAGTATATTTGGAACCTCATCAGCCTGCCGCTTTTAGTCATCCCTCAAGTGTTAGTGGTACGCAAATATCTTCTCCTGATGACCGAGTTGCATCCATATGGAATTTTTTATCTCCAGTAAAAGGAAAAACAAGTTTTTCTTGGGTCAATGGCGTTCAAAATAAAAAAGAAAATAAAACACATGCTGGTGATTATTTAGGAGGCCATTCCATTGGAACAAATTTAGATGAGATAGCTGAATACTTTCAGAGTAAGGGAGTAAAAGTAACTGTAAAAGAATAGAGAAAATATGAATGAAAATAAAACACTAAAAATTCTATTGAATTTAACTTATATCGAAATATTAATAAGCATTGCTCTGCTTTGTTATTACAGTTTAAAGCCTAATATAGAATTAGGAATATTTGTTGTTGGATTTATATTCATAAGTACTATTATATACTATATTATATTAAATAGGGTGATAAGCTATTTATTGAAAAAGTCTAGCTTAATTAATTTTGCATGGGCCATCCTGTTGATAATTCTAAATATATTACCTATAATTATTCATTTAAGGTTATTAGATATAATATAGATGGTAATTAGAATATTTCAATCAGTACGATTATGGAGCAAGATTCTATGATCCGGTGATTGGGCGTTTTACTACGATTGATAGATATGCCGAAAAATATAGTTACATCAATGCCTATCAATACGGACTAAATAATCCAGTATTATTTGTTGATATAAACGGCGATAGCGTACACGTCGCGGAATCTTCAAGGGCTGAAATGAATAAATCTCTTCAAGCCATTTATGGAGATAATGCATCTAAATTTACTTACAACAAAAATGGAATGCTTAGTTACTCTGGCGATACGAAAGGTTTTACCAAAGAACAGAATGGATTGTTCAAAGGGCTTTCGAACATGATGAACGAGTCAATTACAACCAATGTAATTTATGGTAGTAGCACTACCATAACGTTAAATGACGGTACAACCCAGGTTATAAATGCGGCGGACGGTGGTGGGGCTGCTATTGTTTTAGTTGGTGAAAATAATGTTTTACAAAATACAATATTAATTGATCCTTCAATTTCTAAAAACGGTCAATTTTCTGTTTTTGCGGTCACTGAAGCGTACTATAAGACGCCTATTGATCCAGGAAATGGAGCGCGATTGAACAAAAGATGATAGCGGACAATAAGACTGCAGACACATTTCATGAGTTCGGGCATGTAATTAACAGGGGGAAAAGTCAGGATAAAGTTTTAGACTACGAGAACCTGGCTAGAAAGCAGCTTGGGTTATCGCCTAGGCCATATGATGAAACACATAATAGAACAGTTAAAAAATCTCAATATGGAAATTAAGCTAATCATAAAAAAAGTATTTATTATCTTATTGTTTTTCTTCTATACGTATGCGACTGCTCAGGTTAAACGGTCTGATAATTATTGTTTCACTCAAACCGGAAAGAGTATAGACTTTTCAGTGAAAAGAACGGACAGCCTATATTGTGATTATGTTATTGAAGGTAATCTGTTAAAAATAAATATAGTCAATCCAAGTAAGGATACACTTTATTTGTTCAAAAGCTATTTTGCCCAAGAACTCTATCCATCAAAATATATTCATCAGATTGATAGAAAAAATAAAGTTTATTATATCTCATTTGCACCAATTGTGTCTAGCCTAACTACTAATAAAACGGATAAAGTTATTTTAGGAGAGAATAGTGTTGGACACAAAGGACAAGTTTTATATGACTTTATAAAACTCAATCCTGGTACTTTTTATCAATTAGAGATTGATCGTACTAGGTTGTTTAAAAACCATTTGATTAGTAATAATGCTGTAAGGTATTTTGATCATTTCAAATTAAGTAAATTCAAAAATGCTAATTTTAAAGCTTTGACCACTAGCAATTTGAAAGGCAGGTATGATGTGGTGGTACAATTTGGGATATATGATGATGTAAGATTGCTATGTGATAAATCAAAATACTATATGAATGAAATCGAATTTGACAGAAAATCTAAAGTATTTAAAATGATAAATTTAAATGTCAGGGACATTGATCCTAACTCTTCCCCCATTGATTAGGATTACAGTCTTAGATTAAGCAATAAATATTTGTATAATGGAAAGGAATTACAGGAAGAGCTAGGGCAATATTGTTATGGTGCAAGATTCTACGATCCTGTAATTGGGAGGTTCAATACTGTTGATCCACTGTCTGAAAAAGATCGTAAAATCTCATTGTATGCATATGCTTTAAATAATCCCATACGTTTTATTGATGTAGATGGAATGTATGCTTATGAACCGACTCCTGCAGAAGCGGCAGCAATTGCGAACAACGTCTATAATAAGTCAAATGGGAACAGAGGTTTAATAGGGGGATGGTCGCGTTCTAATACATTACCTGGTATTACTTATAATGATAGCTCTACTGGTCTAAATTCAGCTCTTTATCAACGCACCAAATCAGACGGAAAGATTGAATATGCCTGCGCAACTGCTGGTACAGATCCACTCAATTTGCTGACATTAAAGCTGATTTATCACAACTAACAGGAAATTCGGAACAATATTCTCAATCTGTGTAAATAATGCTAGGGAAATAACCAGTAAATTATCTAACAGTGAATTATCATTCGTTGGACACTCACTGGGGGGTGGCGAGGCTGCTGCGAATGCCCTTGCAACAAATAAACGCGCCATAACTTTTAATGCTGCCGGTCTAAGCGATGCAACTAAAACAAATCTTGGTTTGTCGGGAAATTTCGCTAAAATTGACAATTATGAAGTGAGAGGACAAGCTGTTAATGTACAAAGATTTTTAGGTTTAAAGCCTGAAGGTATACAACATTTTATAGGTTCACAATCAATGGGTTCTGAAATTTTAGGTGGATTATTGCCAGCAGTGGGTGCAATTCAATCAGTAATGAAACATCTTATGAGTTCAATAATTAATGGTTTAGGGAATTAAATGTATATTATATGAACAGCGATTTTTATAAATTAGACTTACATAAAGTTACAACTTCTGCAAGCGTAATCACTTTCTTAGTTTCCTTAACTCAGAAATGCTACTGTACTACATCATCTTGTGGTGATTCTATTATGGCATTATTATCTGGTACCGTTGGTTTTGTTTTTGGTGGCGCAGCTTTAACTTGGCTTGCAAACCCGCTATTGTTAACGTCATGGATAATGTTTAAAAGGAGTCCGAAACTGTCTTTAATTCTCAGTGGTTTAGCTCTATTATTATCATTGTCGTTCTTACTTTTTAAACGAGTTATAAGTGATGAGGCTGGTAATTATAGCGAAATTACGAGTTATGAATTAGGATATTGGCTTTGGTCGTTAAGTTCGATAATTATGTTTGGTGGTAGTTTAATGGATAAATTTAAGAAAGATAGTTTTACTATTTAACAGTATGATGCATTTGGAGCGGTTTAAATAATAAATATTTGTATAATGGAAAGGAGTTACAGGAAGAGTTAACGCAATACGACTATGGAGCAAGATTCTATGATCCGGTGATTGGAAGGTGGAATGTGGCGGATCCATTGGCTGAGAAAAGTAGAAGATTCTCTCCTTATGTGTATGCAAATAATAATCCTATAAGATTCATTGATCCAGATGGAATGCAGACCTTTGAACCAACACCGAAGGAAGCTGCCGCAATTGCAGCTCATGTTTATGGTGATAAAAGTGATAATATATTAATTGGGGGATGGAAGGTATCCCTGAGAGTAAAAGGGATTGAGTATAATAATAATGGTTTAAAATCGGCATTATATGAACGAAAAATTACTAGCGGAGATAATAAAGGTAAAGTAGAATATACATATGCAACGGCTGGTACAAATGACTAGTCAGGAGATCTTATTGCGGATGCTCTACAGCCATTGGGCGCATCAGCGCAATATTCACAGGCGAGTACAAATGCCAAAGCTATAAGCACACAACTGGGCGATGCTGAATTAACGTTCACAGGTCATTCATTGGGTGGAGGAGAAGCAGCTCTTAATGCTTATGCAACGGGACGAAATGCTATTACCTTTAACCCCGCTGGCTTGAGCGATGATACTATTAAAAAGTACGCAGGCTCGCAAAACCCATCTTCAAATGTAGATGCTTATATAATGCGCACAGACCCACTTAATTACCTACAATTGACAACACCGCTTCCTAATCCAAATGGAACTATACATTATCAAAGTAGTACTTCCCCCAGAGCATTATTTAATGGACATAGTATGAATAATTTCTTAGATATTTTTGGCATATCTTCATTATCAAATAAATAGAATTACAAATGAAAAACTATATAATATCATTCTTATTAATGACAATTTTATTCTCATGTTCAAATAGGGAAAAGGTGGTAGACAAGGATAAGTTATTGGGAAAGGATTACAGATTATTTCAGGCTACGCCTGCCTGGTCATTAGCAAAAGCAGTATGGGATGAAGATCTAATTCAAATTCAAAAACTTGTTAAACAGAAAGGCAATGAGGTTAATTATCAGGAACCCAAATATGGAAAAACATTATTAATGTTAACAATCTTAAATGAACAATATAAGTCTTGCGAAAAGCTATTGGAACTTGGGGCAGATCCAAATAAGCATGATAGATATGACGGCTCATCTGCGATTATCGATGCAGCAGCAATAAATGGAACATCAGATGATAATACGGCTTTTTTAAATTTGCTCTTAAAAAATGGAGCAAATCCAAATGATATTGAAGTAGGTAAAAGAAGAAATGATAATCTCGGTAGAGCGACTCCTTTAATTAAGGCCTGTTCTTCTATAAATAAAATCGTCTCCCCATTAGCGAGAGTGAAAATTCTGGTCGAAGCTGGGGCAGATATTAATTACATAGGAGAGTATTACCAAAGTCCGCTATCATGTGCACTTTTAGCTGAGAATTTTGATATTATAGTTTATTTTTTACAAAGAGATATTAATTGTAAAATTCCAATATTTACACGTAATGAGAAAATTTTTTACATCCAAGATGTATTGAGAGAGGAAGTTTTGCCATTAGACAGTAAAGAGTATCAACAAAAGCTGGAAATAGTTAAGCTACTAAAGCAGAAAGGGATAGATTATAAAATTGTCCCTATTCCTGATTTTATAATTAAAAGAGTAAAAAAAATATATTCGAAAAATTGGGAGGACTACCTTAGTAAATATTAGGAAATTACGACTATGGGGCAAGGTTCTATGATCCGGTAATAGGCCGTTTCAGTACCATAGACCCGCTTTCTGAGAAGATGAGACGGTTTTCTCCATATGTTTATGCAAATAATAATCCAATTCGGTTTATTGATCCGGATGGTATGGAGGTAACAGACTGGTACAAACCTAAATCTGGGGCAAATTTTGTTCAATGGTTTCAAGGTAGTACTGCTCGCGATGACTATGATAACATTGGTACTTCTGCTAAAATTGAAACAAAAGGAGTGCCTAATAGTAGTGTAAGTTTAAATTCCGATGGTTCTGCAACAAATGATCAGACAGGAGAAGCTACTACATCATCAGTAAGTGGTCAGACTTCAATTGTCACTAAAACACATAGTGAATCCGATCTAGATCCATCAACTGTAGGTCAAAATTATTTTGGAGGTACGTTTTCAGGAGGGAACAACCCACGCGATTTTGGAGGTAGAGAAACCTTTAAATATACGCCAGACAAGCCATTTGATCCTGCTGCTATAGGGCATGATAAAAGATTTGATAATCTTGGTGCTGCTGGCGCTGCCTCATTGTTTACTGATACTAGAACAATTGGAGCAGATTGGTTATTTGTTGCTCAGGAACTTAAAGTCTCCTTAAGAAATGATATTAGTAATGATGATAGGACTAAAGCATATATGATTGGAACAGGATTGGGTTTTGCATCTTCTTGGAAAACCATCTATAGGTTAAATAATCCTGCGGTAGGGTTATCATCTATATTATTGTGGTTTCAAATTAGTAATAAAGGAGTAACAAATAATCCGTCTAAATAATTTTAATATGAACGTGAAAAAAAAAATAGGATTAGTAATTCTGATTGCTTTTGTTGGATATGGCATTTTTAAATTGACAGAATTCTACTCCCCTGGAAGTTATCCGAATGCAGAAACTTATGGCCTTGATATCAGTGAAAAGGAACTATTAATGGCGGTATATAAATTTAAAGCTCAACATCCGGAATATGCTCCTCCTAAAACTTTTGGGTTGAAAGAAGGAAGGATGAGTACTAATGATCATTGGTATAGTCTTTATTTCTATTATCCTAAAAGTAACGAGATTATTCATGTTTGGACAAGACCAAAAGGCCTTATGGGAGCCACTACACTTGGTTTCGTAGGAATAAATGAAGGTGATCAATTGGGAAATTGGAAAAATATAAATAAAGATTTTTCCTCATCAGAAAACTCAAGGCAAAAGGAAAAATTTGAAAATTTAATTCTGAATCCAATTAAAAAAACAGTAGCCGACAACGAAGAATAGGGATTTTTTAATTACAAGTTTACGATTACGGAGCTAGATTCTATGATCCGGTAATTGGCAGATGGAGCGTTGTAGACCCACTTGCTGAGGAAATTGAAGATAAATCGCCCTATAATTATGTGGTGAACAATCGGATTTCTGTAACTGACCCAAGCGGTATGGAGCCGGAATGGCGAACTGGGATGGAAGCATTTAACAGTTACCTTACCGAGTCTGATGGGCCGAAGCCTAAATCTAAGCCAATTCAGTTGCAGGAGGTTCAGATCACTGCAACAAGAATGCTGGGTGCTGCCGCTACGATTTTTTCAGGTGTAGCATTAAGAACAGGAGCACAGTGGGGGTTATTTTGGCGCAGATCCGGAGCCCTTTACAAAAGTAGGACTAGGAATTGCTACTACGCTTTATACCGGGTACGTTTTATATAATGAGATTGAAAAGTATAAAAATGCTCATGCTGTAAATGCTGAGAAAACTGTTGAAGATTTGAAGAAAGACGGTAAATCAGAAGGGCATACTGGAAACGGTACCGAAGTTATAAATAGAGGTGGTGGAATTCAACAAGCCGACAAAGACTTTGATGATATTATAGCGTCTGGCTCAGATAAGCCTAATAAATCAATTCCAGGAGGAAGGATAGGAAAAACACCAGATGGAAAGACGGTTAATGTTCGAAATAAAAGCTTAGATGGCAGGCCAACATTAGAAGTGTATAACCCTAATACTCGTAAGACTGAAACAAAATTTAGATATTAACAAAATGAAAAGTGATAATTATCAAATATGGGGAGAAGCTGTAGAAGATTTAGGTGTTCTGCATTTTTTTGAATTGCATAATGAATTGGGTGAGTTAACCATTTTACTGAAAAAATTTGGAGTTTCAGATAAGATTCTAAGAATAAAATTTGATGGAGTTATAGCTTATCGGGTTGTTCAGGAAGCTGGGCGATTAAGGACTATAAACGATAATCCCTCTTTAAAGATACTTAATACTACTACTAACTCAGCATTTCTTAGATGGATTAGAGAAGAGAGTGGAGGAATATTCGATGATACCGAATTAATACATTATACAGTATGTAATTCAGATAACATTATTGATGTTATTAGCGGTCCTCCTGTTATAATGGATTGGGTATCAATATAGAAATCGATCCATATTACTTTTGCCTTTCTTAGATCAATCTGGTGATAGAACAACATTCGATCAAAATGGAATAGTTATTGGGAATTAATATGGAACTTGAAAAGTTATACAACGGAGTTTTAGAATATTATCCGGGTCAAATAGATATTTCCGATGGGAATTTTGTGTCTGAGACCAACGGATTCAATTCAGTTAATTTATTTTCTAGTTATGAAGCAGCGGAAGAGGCTGTGTCACTAGCCGGGGAGTGGCATTCACTGATCAATTGGGTTATTTATCAAGTGTTACATGAAATTGCAATAAACCAGTTTGTGAAAGATAAGTCTATCAATAGAAAAGCTTTAAATAAAAACCGCGTAAGAGATCTACTGATTGAGAACTTAAAGACAGATGGATATGAAGACATGTATCTAGAGTTTATTGAATATGAGAAAGTATATGGTCTATTTAAATAGCAAAATCAAATACAAAACTTGAGGTGTCGCCCTATCTGTTTATTATGATCTCCCCGCGCAACCTTTAGGGCTAAAAAAGGCAGCCAGCTCGCTGCGCTTGCTTGCCTCTGTCTTTTTTAGCCCTTCCGCTCTGCCCACGCTGCCCGACGCTCCGCCGTTTCCTTCCAGTCGGTCAGCGGCGAGGCCTGCGGCAGCATGGTATTGTTCATTGATGGTGGCAGTGCAAGACTGGTCGGGGGAACCACCTTCACCCTTCGGAACAAGGCCAGGCCCCCCGCCCAACCTCTCAGCAATGAAATAGGTGGCTGCGCACACCCATTTCATTGCTGGAGGGAGAAGATGCGGATACCTTCCTAAGCCCTTCATGAGTTCAGGCAGTTCATTTGTTAAGCCCCAGAGAGCCTAAGAAAGAGAAGCTGTCAAGGGAACGTGGAATAAAGCGGAATGGAGCGCAGCGCAATGAGTATTTATGCCGCGAAAGTCCCTCTACTGCTTTTCTTTCGGGGCTATCTTTGCTGTTACAGATGAACTAACGAGCCAGCAGTCCCGTTCATAGATCCGCAGTTGTCCGGAAGAAAAAATAAAATATAGGGGCTAAGTTTGGAGAGGAAAATCAAAGCGATATCTTTGAGTAGGAACGTTCTTTATAAAGCTGAAAAGTAGCTGCCAGGGAATACAGCGGACTGTGAAAAAGTTGCATAAGGGTGTATGATTATGGGGCAAGGTTCTATGATCCTATAATAGGGCGTTTTACGACAATAGATCCATTAACGGAAAAATGCGGTGTCGTCTCACCTTATAATTATGTAACTAATAATCCAATATCTGTAACTGATCCAACTGGTAGGGAGCCAGAATGGCGAACTGGAATGGAAGCATTTAGTCCAATATATAATACATCAGGACAACTAATTGGAACTGATGATGAAGGCTTAAAAGGGAGGGCTATTGTTATGAATGAATCTGATTTCACTCAAGGAATGAGTCATCAGGATGCTTTAGATAATAATTTAGGGGTTCGAGGATTGATAAATGATCATGCAAAGGTGGATTTGTTGAATAGCTATGCGGGTTTAAAGGATAGGCCTGATTACGATGGTAAATTAACATTAAGTGAAGCTAATGATTGGTATAAAAATGGCGGAGGCAAACCATTGTTTGTCGACCTAAAAAAAATAGATTGATCTGGCATTCATTCTGAAGATTTTAGTGGTGTTAGATCAAGAGAGGCTTTTAACCTGTTTCTAAATAGTAATTCACTAAATGCCGCAAAGGTTTATGGTAACCTTACCTTTAAATTATATCCTGATGATCATGTTAAAGCATTTCAGGACGAATATAATTTTGAAATGCATACATGGTCTAATCCCATGAATTGGGGTAGAAATTTAGCAACCATTATTGGAGGTAAAGTAGCAGGAATGGGCTCTCCATATCCAATAAATTTTTATGGTTCAGCGCATATAACTCCTGTTCATCATGTTATTAAATAGACATATGGAAAAGATTAAAACATTGATATTATTATTAACTATAGTATATAATATTCATAGCTGTAGTAGTGGTGGTGATTATACGAAAGAACTAAGTGGCGGCTACTTTTTTCGCGATGAAGGCACTGATATTCATGATATCTTAAGCCATAGGCCATCAGGAAAAGATATTCCAGCGAATATTCTTAGTTATAATTATAATGATACTTTAATAATCGCAACTCAGAAGCCAAATAAAATAAATGATCCTCTATATGATGAAGTTTATCGTTATAAAGAAGGTAAGCAAAAAATTTACTACTGGTTAGTTTATCACCCAAAAAGCTTGCGCTTAGGACCGATGACAAAGGCCGATTTTTTGAAAGCCAGAAAAAAATATAAGGTACCTGACGAACTCAAGTTGGAAGAACCATGATATCATATAGCGATTACGCCTACGAAATAGTTATGGAAAGTAAAACGTTAATCGGTATTCTAGTCTTGTGAATATTTTTATGTAATTATAGTGATGATGTTGTCGAATTAGGTGGCGAATGAAAATTCGTTAAAAGGTGAATCTGATAATCTTGCTGGTACTGGCATCCCTCATAAATACATCTATAACAGCCAGTAGCTGTGTTTTAACTTCTTCCCGCAGCTCTTCGATCTGCTGCATGCTTTTGACGATCTTTTTTGTCAAAAGAGGGATTAGTTCCTTCAAATTGGTAGTTTCGAAATGATATTCTTCTGGTAATAAAGAAATACTTTGGAAAGAATGATGTGATCTGAGGGTGTTGCAAAAATGGTAAACTTATGCTTGCGCATCATTATCAATCTGAAATATTAATTTTCTTAAAAATAAATATTCGATTATTGTTTATGTCCGATTTGCAGAACCTGTAAATTTGAGAATGACCTCGAAAATCAAACTCTCAAATGAAGCACAAATTTAAATTATCTACATCTCCTGATTCAATTTTTACTGTCACAACCTCAATTTGGACTGGCAAGATGAAGCTATTTATGGACAACAAGCAGTTAGAGCAGTCCAAGGAACATGGCCAACCATTCCTGATCCCCACTGGCGATGGCAATTTCATTAAAGCATTTCAAAACCGGTCTTTCGGCAATATAACGCCCGGTCTTATTATTAATGATCAAGTAATTCAAATTGTTGAAAAATTGAAGTGGTACCAGTACGCTATGGCAATAGTACCCCTTTGTTTATGTTTAATCGGTGGAGCTCTTGGAGGATTATTCGGCGGACCCGGTGCGTATTTAGTGCTTTACATATTTATGAAAGAACAGAGTAGCCCAATGGCATATGTGAAAGCAGTAATTGCTATAGTTGCTACTTATGTATTATACTTCTTAACAGCAATGGCGGTGATCAACTTAATAAAGTGAGACAAACAATTACTTCATCCGCTGTCGCGGTAGGTTAATATCCTGAGCTTGCGGATAAGGAGCCCTGTTTGTCATACTTACATCTTCCTTTATATTTCGATGCGTTTTATACTGCCGTTCATCAGAGTTAGAAAACCTTGGATCAGGGATAAAGGGCATCTTCGCCATTTTCACAATCGTAACGGTAGGGAAGTGATAGTCAACTTCAACATTCCCCAGCAGCAAATAACAGCCGCCACCCTGAAAGGGGTATTGCTTTAAGCTATTTGTAAAATGGGCGGTGTCAAACAATTCACCTTCCGCATCTATCCATGTTCCAAAATACATTGCGCCCATCTTGGTAGGCACATGTTTCCTTGAAATCAGGTAAGCAATCATTTTCACCTGTTTCTTCTGGTGCTTTACGAGGTCTTTGGCCATCACATCGCCCCGGAACTTTGTTTGCAGCAGTTCAAAAGGGGAGCAGGAGACGGGAAAACTCAATAACTCTATCTCGTCAAAAGCATCTTCAAACTGGGAGCGCTCCAACACTGGTAGCTTGTAATCCTTAACAGGTTCCTGGATCAGCATCAGCCCACGGTATTCCGGTTTAAAGTTTACCAGAATCAACCTTGCAATGACCAACAGCTGGTTCTTAGTTTTTCCTGTAAACCTGAATGCCCCGATAAAGATCAGAATCTGGATCCCTTCAATTCCTATCGGCACCCGGTTAATGAAATCTTCCAGCGACAGGTATAATCCATTTGACTCCCGTTCGTCAATGATCTTCTGGGCAAGTTTAGACTGCAGGCCATCAAGATGCATAAAGCCCAGGTAAACATCGATGCCGTATACCGTGGTTTGATATTCACTTTTGTTTACACATGGATTCATGATCACCGCACCAGACATCCGCGCTTCATGTACATAAACTTCTGTCCGGTAAAAACCTCCCTGATTATTGATCACTGCAACCATAAATTCTATTGGGAAGTGTACCTTCAGGTATAAACTTTGATAACTTTCTACCGCATACGATGCAGAATGTGCTTTGCAAAAGGAATATCCTGCAAATGACTCAATCTGCCGGTAGATCTCCTCACTCAGTTTCAGCGGATGCCCTTGCTGCTCACAGGAAGTAAAAAAGTTGTCCTTCACCTTTTGCAATGCCGCTTTGGACCGTCCCTTACCGCTCATCGCCCTTCTTAATATATCCCCGTCTGCTGCGGGCAGCCCGCCATAGTATAGGGCAATCTTAATCACATCCTCCTGGTAAACCATGATCCCATAAGTTTCGCCCAGTTGTTCTTTAAATACAGGGTGGAAGTATTCAAATTGATCGGGGTAATTATGCCTGAAAATATACTCCTTCATCATTCCGCTCTGAGCAACGCCCGGACGGATAATAGAGGAGGCGGCTACAAGGATCTTGTAGTCATTACATTTCAGCCTGCGCAGAAGACCCCGCATTGCAGGGCTTTCAATATAAAAGCAGCCAATGGTTTTGCCTCTTTCCAAATAGGTATTGCACTTTGCCTCGTTGATAGAGATAGCATTGTTGCGGATGTCTACCCGGACGCCCTGGTTTCTCTCAATCAGTTTTACGCTGTCATCAATGTGGCCTATGCCGCGCTGGCTCAGGATGTCAAACTTCTCAAATCCAATCTCTTCGGCCACATGCATATCAAACTGAACGATAGGAAAACCCTTTGGAGGCATTTCAAGCGTGGTAAAGTTAGTGATCGGTTCCTCCGAAATAATGATGCCGCAGGAGTGCATACTTCTTTGGTTGGGATATTTCTCCATCATCTGGCCATATTTATGTACCTGTGCCACTACAGAGTTTTGATCATGCAGATGCATGGGATTGATGGCCAGTGCATCCAGCTCTTCTTTAGGAAGGCCGAACACCTTTCCCACTTCTCTTAAGATTGACCGGTATTTGAATTCTACATTGGTACCACAGAAAGCCACATGATCCCGGCCATAACGGTTGAAGATATATTCAAGGATTGTGTCCCGTTCTTTCCAGCTCCAGTCAATGTCAAAGTCTGGCGGGCTTTTCCGGTTGAGGTTAAGGAAGCGCTCAAAATACAGATCCAGTTCTAAAGGGCATATTGCAGTGATCCCGAGGCAATAACTCACTATGCTGTTTGCACCGCTTCCCCGCCCTATATGCAGGTAGCCCATGCTGTTACTGTACCTGATGATATCCCAGGTGATTAAAAAATAACCACTGAATTCCAGTTCATCAATCACCTTCAGTTCCTTTTCTACCCTTGCTTTTGCTTCAGGGTTTGATCCGTATTTCTTTTTGAGCCCATGGTAGGCAAGGCTGGTGAGCAGGCTCATGTCACTCTGTTTGTCACGCGTATAGAATTTCCTGTTCTTTGGCGTTTCAAAATCAAATGTGAAATTACATGTTTCAATTACCTCCTGGGTATTGGTCAGGATTTGAGGATAGTCTTTATATTTCTCAATGAGCAGATGCTGCGGTTGCATAAACTCGGTTGTTTTACAGTAATCATCCTCAGTGAGCAGGGAAAGGATCACGTTCTTATCTATTGCCCTGAGCACCTTATGCAGGTTAAACTCTTTCTTGGTGCGAAAGGTAACAGGCTGAAGCACCACCATTTTGTGGAGTAATAAAGACCATTGATCATGGTATAACGATAAAAGCTGCTCTGGCCGGATTCCTACATATTCATAAGTTTTAAGAACTTCAGGTACGTTCTCTATCGGATAAATGATAGTTACATTTTTAAAATCTGGTGCAGACAGCGGAAGGGGCGTGCCATCAAAGTTATGCTGTGTAAGGAAGCGGTTCATCTCTCCGAGCCCCTGGCTGTTCCTGGCCAGACCGATATAATGGAGTTTATCGGCCTGCCTGAATTCCATGCCTACAAGGGGCTTAATCCCCATGTCTTTACATGCTTTGATAAACTCGTAGATCCCGGTAACGGTATTGATGTCTGTTAAAGCCATAGCAGTAACCTGATTGATAATGGCCTGCTCTATGAGTTCAGGCAGGGGAATAGTGCCATAACGCAGGCTGTGGAAGGAATGACAGTTGAGGTACATGCTATTTCGTTTTAGTTTTAAGAACTGCGCCGGCACAACGCAGAATAGCGTCAGCTCCGAAGCGGATTTTCATTTTGTCCATAGCCTGGTACAAGGCCATCATTTCTACAGTGTCTTCAAAGATGTTGATCTGGTACGTGCCGCGAACGAGTCCGCTGAGCTGTATGCCAACTAAACGCAGGCGCATGCGCCGTTTGTAAAGGCTGTCGAACAGTTCCATCACCACTTTGGTCAGTGAATGATCGGCAGAAGAGTAGGGAATCCTGCACTGTTTTGTTTCGGTATCAAAGTTTGCATACCGTATTTTAACAGTTACCGTTGAGGTTAACCATTGTTCTGAACGCAGTTGGAAAGCCAGCCTCTCTATCATGCCTACCATCAGCGATTTCAACTTGGGGATATCTATCGTATCCTGATCAAAGGTGTGTTCCTTTGATATAGACTTGCGTTCCCGGTAGGGTTCAACCGGGTTGTTGTCTATGCCGTTGGCTTTTTTCCATAGTTCCAGGCCATTTTTCCCGATCATTTGCTGCAATACATCTGCTGGCATTTCAGAAAGGGTCTGGATGTTCCTGATCCCGATGCGGGAAAGAAGATTAAACGTCACTTCTCCAAGCATAGGTATTTTGCGGATAGAGAGCGGGTTTAAAAACTCACGCACTTTGAGCTCAGGAATTTGAAGGTTTCCCTTTGGCTTGCCTTCACCGTTGGCTATTTTTGATACTGTTTTATTAATTGATAGCGCAAAGCTGATAGGTAAGCCGGTTTGTTTAGTTACCGACTGTGAAAGCTCATCCGTCCAGGAATAAGCCCCATAAAACTTATCCATCCCTGTGATGTCCAGATAAAACTCATCAATACTTGCTTTTTCCATTACAGGGGCCTTTTCTTCAATAACCTGCGTTACATCATGAGATAATTTTGAGTACAGTTCCATATCTCCCTTGATCACCTTTGCCTGCGGACAAAGCATCATGGCCATTTTTATAGGCATTGCAGAGCGTACACCAAAATATCGCGCTTCATAAGAACAGGATGCCACTACACCACGGTCTCCGCCGCCAATGATCAGTGGTATGCCTGTTAGTTTTGAATTAGTTAACCTCTCGCAGGATACAAAAAATGTATCCAGATCCATGTGTACAATCGCCCTCTCCATAGTATCGAATTATATTTTATTTGACAAAATTGCTATTATATTTAGTATTAATGCATATTTTTGGTGCTATAAATATTAGCAATGTCTATCCTGTCAGAAAATTTACGGTATTTAAGGGCACAGAAAAAGTCCTCCCAGCAGCATGTAGCTACTCAGCTTATTATTAGCCGCGGGCGGTATGCTAAGTATGAGGATGGCAAATCTGAACCGCCGCTTGATATTTTACGGCTGATATCTCTTTACTTCAGGGTGAGTATAGATTTGATGATCGCTGTAGATCTCAGGACCGTGCCGGTGGAAAAGAGGCATGCTGTTGTAGTGTTGTTAGTATTGAAGTGAATCCGTAAATTAGAAAGTAAGATAAGATTCTGGAGGAAGGTATGCGGTTCGACTTCGGCAAAGGGTACAGGTTTTCTGTATTACCGAAGAAAATTAAACCCCTTTTTACGATGAGGAGAGAGGGGTTTTGTTTTTTAATAAATATCACTTATATTAAAAACTATAGTATTCACGAAACTAATTACCATTATCCCAACGTTTTTTGGTTTTTTTTAAATAGAGGAATAGCGTGTGATTTGAGCAAATTCTTTTCTAATCTAATTTCGTTATCCAGTAAATCGATAACGCCCAGCGCCTAATAGGTTAGATGGTCGTTATCGATAGGGTTATTAATTATGCGCCAGCTTTGATGATTGTTTCATTGGTTGCCATTGCAATATAGTTTGTAGTATCAAAAAACTTGGGCTCATCCGGATGAACCTTTGTTAAATAATTTTCTGATGTGAAGAAGGTGTTGAAATCCTCAAAGGAATCAAACGAAATTTCTACTACAGCATCATATAAAGGCTTAGGAAAACCTTCAGCTACTATAGGGTGGTTGACTACATACTTTCTAACGTAAAGTTCTACCTCAGGGATGGAACAGAATAAAGGAGCGTGGTGATTTTTGTGATAATACACGAATTCTTCGAGGCTCATGCCTGGTAGTTTATGTACTAAAAATGTAAATTTGATCATGTCTTTTTATAATTTAAGACAAACTTATTTCATTACTTACATTACAGCAAGTACGCACAAATTTGTGCTTATTTGCTTTTACAATTGATTGACTAAGCGATGTACAAAAAGAAAATTCCTATCAGGATGGAGTGTGGCCTGCACGTATTTAAGGAACTTTTGAACGGAAAGTGGAAACTGATGCTGATCTATTATATTTCAGAGGGGATAAAAAGGCCAGGCGCATTGCAAAAGAAAATTGCCGCAGATAGGCGGGTAATGACCAGCCAGTTAGATGAATTGGTGAAATATGGGTTCGTAGATAAATTTTCGTTCGATACTAAAATTCCTAAAGTAGAATAACAGTTAACAGCTCTGGGAGTTAGTCTGTTGCCCTTGATAATCAGCCTGGAAAAATGGGGCGAAAACAACAGGGCTGTTTTAGAGGCAGCCCTCAGTGAAAAATGATTCCCCTGACATTATTTGATACTAACAAACACAAACTATCATTCAAATTTTGTGCAAGTGCATCAAATGTATTCTTGGATTCACCTTGCATTGAAGGAACCCTAAGGTAGCCGATTTTGTCTTCTAATAGTAGAGCTTTAATCCCTGATCGCTTTTCCCATTCGTTTTTGATACTGTCAGAAATAATTGGTTCATGTCTATTGTACTTAAAAACAATATCTCGGTAAAAGAAAGCTCCATGAAAATCATCAACAGATTTATACAAATACCTCATAACCTTTCCGAGCTGATACGGACTTGATAAATTTTCTCCGCTATGAGAAGCGCTGTCCTCAAGCAATGTCCAGTTAACATTATTTGAATTAACTGAATTTTGTTTCATAATTGAAATACAGGTGTCAATAAGGAATTTGATTTCGCTATTCTTGCTGACTGAGCCGTGGCTGACTGAAGCCTGAAAACAAATATGAAAACTGCGCAAAATAGTAGTCTGTGATTCATTACTTTATTTACTTATTGAAGATAGGAATAATTCTTTGCGATCACTAAACCGTCTTTTTATTGGACAAAAGAGTACGTCTTAATACTTAGAAATAACTCAGGAGTGCGCATTAAAAAACGACTGTTTATTGATCTTCTCTACTTAAATTCTTTTAAGTTGTTGATAAATGTCACATGTATTTTAAGTCAAACGACCTCTTCACTTTTATACAATCGGTCTACTTTTGGTTTCAAGAAAAGGCGGAATACAATCATTTATCCGCCCCGAACAAAAAAATTAAATTATAAAAAATGAGACTTAAAAACAAAGTAGCAGTGATAACAGGGGGAAATAGCGGAATAGGATTCGGTATAGCAAAAGAATTTGTAGCGGAAGGTGCAATAGGCACAATTGCGGGCAGAAATGAAGAAACACTGAAAAGCTCCGTATCCGCACTTGACAACAAATTTATTGGAATCACCTGCGATGTGACACAATTAGATGACTTGACTGCCATGTTTGCACAGACAGAACAAAAATTCGGTAAAATTGATGTGTTAATCGTTAATGCAGGTGGGGCTATTGGTGCAGGTACTGCAGGAAATATGGCGGATGTGACAGAGGACGACTTCGATAAAATAATGAATCTAAATCTTAAAAGTGTTTTTTTTACTGTACAAAAAGCCCTTCCACACTTAAAAGAAGGGGCATCGGTAGTGATGGTTGGCTCTCTTACGGCACACAAACCTTTAGACGGACTGACGACATATGGAGGTGCTAAAGCAGCTATTGTGAATTATGCCCGTTCATTTTCGAAAGACCTGGCCCATAGAAAAATCCGGATTAATGTATTAAGCCCAGGAACAATAGATACGCCGGTCTTTGAAAAGCTCGGCATTGCCGAAGATCTTGCTATGGAGCTGAAACAACACGTTGGTAGCGCCAATCTCATGCAGCGTATAGGACTTCCTTCAGAAATGGGTAAAGTGGCGGTATTTCTTGGTTCTGACGATTCTTCTTTCGTTATCGGTCAAGAAATCGTAGCTGATGGTGGAGTATACCATTTTTAAGTAGGTTTGTAATAAGGGTAAGTACTTTTCCGTTCGTCTTACCCTTATTATAAAAATTGTTTAACAGTTGTTTATATATCGAAAATATTCTCAGAAGGCTAGTTTACATGAATTTTATACAATATTCATTACAACCATTTATTCATCATCATCCTCTTTGAAAAATGCAGGTAATGAGCAATTGCAACTATGAATGACACTACAAATAATACTTTCGCAACGAATGTGATAAAGGGGCTTAAGGAATCAACAGGAGATCACACTGCCGCTTGAGGTTCCCGGCAAATTGATCAAGGGTTATTGCGGAGAATACATAGAAATGACTCGTGTAACGCTGCAGAAAGCCCTTCGTATTTATTTTTGAACAAATTGACTTCTGATGCGGCTAAGTGTTTCCCTTGAGAAACCCAGATAGGAGGCGATCATACGGAGTGGAATACGGTAAAAAATGTCTGGGTAGGTTTTGATGAAGTTCTTGTATTTTTCTTCAGCTGAAAAACTGATATTGCTCAGTATTCGGCGCTGGCTGGCTTCGAGACTCCGTGCCTTAATTCTTTCAATCATTTCACATAATTTCGGAATAGTCATCTGTAGATTGATATAATCTGGTTGACTAATCAGAATCACTTCTGAATCTTCCAGCGCATCAATGTTATGCTTAGAAGGTATACCGTTATTTAAACTTTCCTGATCGCTCATCCACCAGTTCTCTACGGCAAACCTAAGTATATGTTCAGTTCCGTCCTCGCCTACAAAATACAAACGCAGACACCCTTTTACAACGAAGCAGTTGTTCACGCAAACATTGCCTTCCTGAAGCAGATACTGCCTTTTCCTAATTTTTTTTTCAATGCTGACTGCCCTAACCGCGGCAATTTCTTGCTCGTTTAGTCCGGCTTTTTCAATTAGATATTGCTCAAATTTTTCAAACATTGTTTTTGTGTGTTAAACAAAATTATTTAAAATAGTCGTTTATCGGCTACAAATAAAAAAGATGCTATTCTTGTGACGGAATGGCCGGCACACCTTCTGAGGTCAATGTTGACACTTATCCGCCATTAATTTGTAATAACTTTCTTTTCATATGACTGCATTGCCGGCACTCGTGCGCATTAATTTTGTCTTGTAATTTAATTGTGCAAACGAAACATGAAAAATCAAATCAATGAGATATCCTTTTTCTGTGGTCAACCGGTACAATAGCCCGTGGAGTTGCTGGAGGACTGGTTAAACATCTGCCAGCGGCTATTGGTGAGAAGTTTTGGAGAAAACGCAGGAATATAAGGGTCGTATAGTAATTCAATAACAGTGCGAGGCTTGTTAGGCCTGACTCTATTATTGAATTATCCGGTAAGTGTAATTACTGACAACATCTTACTTTTCGGCCGGGTATTGATAATCAATTTTTGAAAAAGCTTTTTACTTTGCAAATTCGCTCCAACCGATTCCGTCAAACATTTCTTGTTTATACACAGGTTTCGAGTCTAAATATTTTTGTTCGGCACCAAGTCCCATACGGTTTACAACAACACTGTTAGGACGGCTTCCTGGTTTAAGTTTAATGATTTCAAGAACAGCATCAGCAATTTCCTGTGGATCAGCTTTTGTACGCTCGATACTGGCAACCATTTCGCCACCGAATCTTTCAGATGCTGCGGCAGCTTCCAAACCATACGAGTCCATGATATCAGTTTTGTCCGCGCTGAATCCAGCTGCCTTACTATCTATTCCTGTTGGGAAAGGTCCTGCCGGAATGGTAACGATCTCAATGCCATATGGTCTAACTTCTGTTCTTAAGCCCTCTGCCAAACCTTCTGCTGCAAATTTTGACATTGCATATGGTGTGACAAATGGCGCTGCGAAAATGCCCAGTCCGCTCGTGATGTTGATTATTAAGCCTGATTTGTTTTGGCGCATAGACGGCAGAATGGCTTGCGTTGTACGTACGGTACCCCAAACGTTAATATCGAAAATAGCTTGCATTTTAGCGATTGAAGTTGCTTCGAAAAGACCAAAGCCTACAACCCCTGCATTATTTACAAGAATATCGATGTGGCCGTATTTTTTAAGAACTGATTTTAACCCATCATTTACTGATTCATCATTAGCGATGTCCAGCTCGACCACTTCCACATTATCAATTGCAGCAAGTTCTTCTGCAACTTCTGCATTTTTTGTAGTTGTGTTACGCATAGTGGCGATAACACTGTGGCCTTCAGCGGCGAGTGTTTTTACTATTAATTTTCCAAAGCCTGAGCTTGTTCCTGTTACTAAAATTGTTTGAGACATTGTCATTAGTTTTGCGTTCTCAGTTTATTCTGGGACAGGGCAAAGGTGAAAACAATCCCGGCCTGGAAGCGACGGCATATGACGCAAAACATGCGTGATAAATATCACATCTATGAAATTAGAAACACAGTAGCCGTAATAAAACCGGAGGTAATAGCAGTTCGGATTTGATATTGCTGAGGTATTTAAAGGGCGTAGAAGATTGAAACTGACTAGAGGTTTTCCTTGTTCTGGAATAGTATAAGACCCATTTTAAGAGAGGGTTCCAAAATCGGAAAAATCCTGTTTTTAAAAAGAGAGGGTAATGTATCAAAGTGGCTTTTTATTTACATATCGATAAGCAACTGATTATTGTCAAATCTTCAATAAAACGGTTCGATCTTAGTATGGCTGGGGGTGATAATAAAATATGCTTGGATTCTTCTAGTTGAAGGAAGACCTAAATTCAATAGGAGACATGTTAGTCTTGCTTTTAAATAGCTTACTAAAACTTTGCGAATGTTCAAAACCTAATTCATATGCGATTTCGCTGACGGACAAACCAGTTGTCGAAAGTTTTTCCTTTGCTTTTTCGATCAGTTTTAGATGAATATATTGCTGTGCATTCTGCCCGATAAGTGAACGAAGTAAATCACTTAAATACCCTGGCGAAAGGTTTAATTGTTCTGAAAGAAATTGGACCGTAGGAACTCCTAGATTTAGAGGTTGCCGTGTGTTATAGTAATCATCCAAAACAGCTTCTGTTTTTTTAAGAATATCATTATTTACAGCTTTACGAGTAATAAATTGGCGCTTGTAGAATCGATTGACATAACTGAGGAGTAATTCTATCTGGGCAATCATTACCTCCTGGCTAAATTCATCTACACGGCTGTTGAGTTCATGCAGCATAATGCTGTAAATGGAAAGAATGATGTCTTTTTCCTGATCTGATAAATGCAGCGCTTCGTTAACTGAATAAGTAAAATAACCGTACTGCTTTATCTTTTGTGCTAGTGGATAGCTTAGAAAAAAATCTGGATGAATGAGTAATATGTATGCATAGGTATTTCTGTTATATTCCGTGGTTCCTACCAATTGGTTAGGTGCTAAAAATAGCATACTGCCTTCATTGAAATCATAATAATCCTGTCCATATTTTAATCTCCCGCTATTTTGTGTAATGAAGGTTATTTTATAGAAATCGAGTATGTTATATATCGGCGCCATTTCAGGATTGAAAGGATGGTCTTCATTGAAATGCATCAGACTTATTAATGGATGTTGCGGTTTAGGCAAACCAAAAGCATGATGGCTTTCCGATATCGACATAAACCGGATGAGTTTCTCAGCTTTTTTTTTCATTAGTTATACTCTTCTTTATCTGTAAATTTAAATAAAAAACCTATGACAATACGAGAATCATAGGTTTTTTATACCACTCCATATTACCACGCAAGGAGGTTATCCGCCCCGGTAAAGTTTGTAGGCCCCGTAAAAATCCCTGTTGGGAGATCTTCCGCTAATGCCACTCTTATGGGTTCAATAGAACCTTCTTCTACCGTATCAGTTCCCTGAAAATTATTGAGTGCCGTGGCAGTAAAACCCGGGCTTACCAAATTGACTTTGATGTTGGAGTCTTGTAGTTCTATTGCCAATGACAGGAAAACACCATTTAGCGCAGTTTTCGATGCGCCATAAACCGCATCGAATCCTGTACGATAAGGATTTGCAGGATCTGCATTTAACGAAAGAGAACCTAATGCACTCGAAACGGTAACTATGCGTGCTGCTGTTGCCTTTCGCAATAATGATAAAAGGGCCTGCGTTATGGCAAGTGTTCCAAATACATTGGTGTCCCAAACAGTGCGCATCTCGCTGATCACTGCGACACTAGGCATTTGTGCTCCAAGCATTTCTTCCATAGTCTTACCGGGTTTACCTGCATTTGAAATGGCTGCATTATTAACCAATAATGTAAGATATCCAAATTCACTTTCGATCCGCTTTACAGCCGCATTGATTGAATCAGCATCGGTAATATCCAATTGAATCGCTTTTGCCTGTCCGCCGATTTTACCAGCGGCAGTTTCACCCTTTTCCAAATTTCTAGAACCTACATACACCGTATAACCATTATCCGCAAGTGCTTTTGCCACTTCATAACCTACACCCGTATTGGCTCCCGAAACTAGTGCTACTTTTTTTTGATTTGCTTCCATAATTTAGTTTTATACTGCAAACTTCTGCAAGAATAATACGTTACCTGTAGCCGAACCAATGATAATTGTAGTCAAATTGAGGATTGCTTGGATTTCCAACTCAGATCAATAGCCAGTCTTTCCATCTCCTTATGATAAGCAGCGGGAGTCATATGGCTCACATTATTTAGGAACTCTTCCTGTAATTGCTGTAAGTAATTTGCTTCGTTGGTCGTCATTGAATTCAGCTCATGTAACCGCATATTACGGATCATTTTATGGTGTTTTTTGTGCTGTATTTCATCTTGTGATGATCCGTAACTAAGGTAATGTAAGTGATTAAGATCAGTTGTTCATAAAAGTGGTACAACTATAGTCCGGTAAGAGTTACAATTCTATCTAAAGTGCCTAAAGAGGGGTTTGTGGTTTCTAAATATTTGTAATGTGCTTATATGGCTATGGTACCAATGTGGAACTCTTTTATAAATACCTGCTTCAAAATTTCATACTTATTGAACATGGCGATACCCTTGAGTATTTTATTTGTAGCTAAATCATGGGCTTACCATCATTTTTTTTATTTTTGAGACCTTTTGATTTTAGCCCTATACATTTATGAACTTATTTAGCCGTACAATGAGATCCTCTTTCTCAAACTTTATCCTCAAATCTTTATTTATCATTTTACCCTCTGCATCTTTCGCGCAGCATACAAGTTACAATATCCAGGAGCTTGGTGCCAGAGGAGATAACAAAACCATTAATACGGCTATTATTAATCAAGCGATCGCCAAATGTTCCAGTGAAGGTGGCGGAACGGTAGTTGTACCTCAGGGAGTTTTTCTTACTGCTACTCTCTATTTGAAAAGCAATGTCAATATTCATTTAAAAAAGGGTGCTGTATTGAAAGGGGCATCTGATATTAGCCTATACCATTCATTTATTCCTGAAACAGACCTTTCAAAATATAATACAGTAAGTACAACCGGCAATAATTCCAATAGCGCATACGATACAGTATGGACCAAGGCTTTGATCATTGCTCAGGGGGTAACGAAGGCAACAATCTCCGGAGAAGGCCATATCGATGGCGACCATGTGTTTAATGCTAAGGGCGAGGAGGGTATGCGTGGCCCGCATACCATCATAATGGCCAACTGCCAGGACCTCAGATTTGAAAATATTACCATTGAAAAGGCAGCTAATTATGCTGTCCTTGCTTACGACCTCCAAAATACGATTTTCCAAAATGTACACATTCAGCAGGGTTGGGATGGAATCCATATCCGTGGCGGCAGGAATATTCTTTTGAAACAGTGTGATCTGCAAACCGGTGACGATGCCATTGCCGGAGGATTCTGGGACAATTTCAGGGTGCAAAGCTGCAAAATCAATTCGGCCTGCAATGGTATCCGTGTGATTATGCCTGTGAAAGGTTTCTTTGTGACCGACTCACATTTCGTTGGCCCGGGAAGATATCCACACCGTACATCGGGAGCAGAACACCGTACCAATATGCTGGCTGGTATTTACATTCAGCCAGGCGGCTGGGGCCTGGTGAAGGGGGACCTGGAAGGAATTCGTATTTCAAACCTGAAGATGCATAATATGAATAATCCTTTTATTTTTGAATTGCATGAAGGTAATAATGCAAATGAGATTATCGTTGAAAATATAAAAGCAGATTCTATTCAGGGTCCTATTGCGATACACAGCAATAGAGGGTATGGGTATAAAAGCATCCTCTTTAAAAATGTTTCGGTGCATTATGTTACTAATTCTAAAACCGCAGCGCCATGGGCATTGGGTGCAGCAAATGTTGAGCAGTTGCGTTTAGAAAATGTCAAGTTCTATGCAGACAGTATTAAACCGCAAACTGCTATTCACCTGGATAATATAACGTCTCCATCGTTCTCCGAAATTAATGTTTACAGCGCTAATCATACAGAAGAGGTAAATATGGTAAACAGCGGGATGATAAAATTGGTCGGACCTACAAAATAAACTTAAATTGAAGCTGCTGATCATCTTGTCGTTCCAAAACTGAGATTGATGTATCCAGCTCCAAAACTTTTGCCTTGCTTATCTGGTCTTTTACCAAAGTTTGGTGAATTCGTGCTGATTTTGGCAACACCTTAAAGCTAAAGCCCTGCTAATCTATAGATTGCAGGGTTTTATACATTTTGATAGTCTTAAGTCGTCCATGAAACGGTTCGATCTTAATGCGGCTGGGGTAACACAGCGATAACAAGGTGTTATAGTATTCTCCCTAAGAGGAAAATTACTTTTTAACATTCCAATGGTAAAGTTCAACGCATTGACCGGTAGAAGTCTTATAACATTTTTCCCGTACGTTTAAGAAACAGTTCGGATATGCCCCAACGGGTAAAAAGCAAGATTGAGATTCGTGCATTGCAACCAAATCAGCTACAAAAGACACCAAATAGGCAACAACATCGCAAATGAGGAGTGCTAACTTTGTTCTATTGATTAGAAATTTTAGAAATGGAAAAAGTATTTTTTAAAAATAGAGGTTGGGATGTTGCCGCTCATCTGCATTTACCGGGGGAATTTGACAGCTCCAAAAAATATGCGGTCATTGTTTGTGTACATCCCGGCAGCAGCGTAAAAGAACAGACTGCCGGTTTATATGCGCAAAAGCTTTCCGAAGAGGGATTTATTGCAATTGCTTTTGATGCTTCGTTCCAGGGGGAAAGTGGCGGTGAACCCCGTTATCTGGAAGATCCTGCAACCCGTGTGGAAGATATCCGTTGCGCGGTGGATTATTTGACCACTTTACCATATGTTGATAACAACCGTATTGGCATTCTTGGAGTTTGTGCAGGTGGAGGATACGCAACCAATGCCGCACTTACAGAAAGGCGTATCAAAGCTGTGGGAACAGTAGTGGGAACCAATGCAAGCCGTGCTTTCAGGGAAGCACCTTTTTTGCAGACACTTGAAGCTGTTGGCGCCCAGCGCACTGCGGAGGCCAACGGAGCGGACGCTTTGATCACGAATTGGACACCTGGTTCTGCCGATGAAGCCAGGCAAGCCGGTATGGATGAATTTGATATGTTGCAAGCGATAGACTATTATCGGACACCACGGGGAGAATACCCTACTTCCTGTAATAAATTACGTTTTATAAGTTTTGCCAATCTGGTCACATTTGACGCATTCCACCTGGCCGAGATTTTATTGACACAGCCATTAATGATCGTTGTAGGCGACAAGGTAGGTGCCTTTGGTTCGTATCGCGATGGATTTGAGTTATTTAACAAGGCAGCTTCTGCCAATAAGAAAATCCATGTAGTTAAAGGAGCCGGCCATTATGACCTGTACGATCAACCAGATGCGATGAAAGAAGCGTTGGAGCAATTGATTCCCTTTTATAAAGAAAATCTTTTAGCGTAAATTAGCAATGATGCAAACGATCAATTCCATATCACATTTTCACCGGCTGTTATCTTTGCCTGATCCTTTGCATCCATTGGTTAGCGTGGTACATGTGGAAGATATAAGGCCGATGAAAGACGTGATTTGGGAGGGATTCTTTGCGAATTTTTATTCAATATCTCTTAAAAGAAATGTGAAGGCAAAGGCAAAGTACGGCCAGGGGTACTATGATTTTGACCGGGGCATTATGAGCTTCACAGCACCCAGACAGTTACAGTCGCATATAATGCTGGCAGATGCGCCACAACAGGAGGCCGGAACCGGGTATGTGCTTTTACTGCATCCCGATTTTTTGCTGCAAAATCCGCTGGCACATAAAATTCAAGCCTATGGATACTTTGATTATGCCGTAAGCGAAGCCTTACATCTTTCTGCAAAGGAGGAAAAGGATATGCACGATCTGTTTTGTAAAATAGAACAGGAATGCGAACATATCGATACCATAACGCAGGAGATCGTATGGTCGCAAATTGAGTTAATGCTTAACTATTGCAATCGCTTTTACCAACGACAATTTATAACCCGGAAATCAGTCAATAGCAATATTTTAAAGCAGCTTGATCAGTTGCTAAATGATCATTTTGATAATAATGGAGCGACGCATAATGGCCTTCCTGTAGTTGCAGATCTGGCAGGCAAACTAAAAGTTTCACAAAGATACCTGAGTGACATGACCCGTACTTTAACCGGCCAGAATACACAGCAGCTAATTCACGAAAAACTTATTGTAAAGGCGAAAGAAAGGCTGTTGACTACCAATCTTTCGGTTAGCGAAATTGCCTATCAACTTGGCTTTGAGCATTCGCAAAGTTTCAATAAACTTTTTAAAGATAAAACGAACATAACGCCTTTAGAATTTCGCGCTTCTTTTAATTAACTGATTTCGTTTTACATGGATACAAATGATGCTGTAGTTTTTAAGAGATCAAAAAATATAATTGTTCTACCCTTTTCAGGAAACCAATCTTTTATGAAAACGCCGCTTGAGATTTTAGCTGTAATATTGATTATTGCCGGTTTAATACTGGCTTATAACCCTGTTTTGATAAGTTCTGCACCAACACAACTAATTGGTTATGAAATGATCGAGAAAAGAGTAAAATGGGGCTTTCTCATTGGATTAGGTATTTTCCTGGTTTTTAACCAGCAATGGGATAACTGGGGACTAACCATATTAGCTTTTTTGTCATCTCTGACTATTGGTATTATTATAGCCAGGATACTTGGATTTATTTTGGATGGCCTCTTTTCAAGGTAATTGCTTTGGCTGCTGATCGAGTTAGCAATGTTGGGTGTTTTTAGTTTTTTTATTGGAGATTGAAAGCATCATAATGAATACTATGATCTTAATTATGACACAAAGTTAGTTCGGCTGGGGTGCGTAACACTGTGATAACAAGGTGTTATAAATAGCAATAAATTTTTGTTTAATTTACTTTTCAATTTGTAGCGCTTTTGTTTTTAAATCAGTTAATTCTTCTTTACTATAGTAGTAACCATTACGTATTACTGCGTTAATATTACGCAAATGCCGTATGTCTTGCAGTGGATTGGCGTCAAGAAGCACCAGGTCGGCAACTTTACCTTGATCCACGGTACCCATATCAGCTGTCCTGCCCAAAAATTCTGCGGCATTGGTTGTTGCTGTTTGTAAAATGTGTAGTGGAGACAAACCTGCTTTAGCAAACTCTTCAAACTCAAGCTGCAGTGATTTACCATTTTGATCATCAGTGCCTGCGAGTAGTTTAAGACCCATTTCATCATATATTTTTACAAGCTTTAACTGAAGATGATATGCATTTGTTAGTATTTCCTTTCGCTGGGGCGTCAATTCCTTTTCAAATTTTTCGGTAACGTTTACGTGCTTTTGCTCCCTTTTTGCATTGTCATATTTATAGCCAGGCTCGTTTTTAATTTCCGGTAAGTAGGCCTGTTGGTATTGACGTAAGTGTGCCAGCGTAGGACATTGCCAGGTGCCGTTAGCGAGATATTTCTTTGCGTTTTTTCTTGCTTTGGCCTCGCTGAAAGTTCTAACAATACGGCTGATTCGTTGATATTCTTCATCAGAAGTTCCAACTGCCGGATTCATCAGGGTACTCTGTAGTAGTTTCATAGACAGTTTTTCCATAAAAGCAGGCATGTAATGGAGTATTGCAGGTTCCTTAGGAGCAATAGCTATTAAAGTGGACTCCTCGGTAGAGCAGGCCGTCAATCCTCCATAATTTAACCCCAGGTGCTCCACGCTTCTGAAACCCGAATCTGAGGCTGCCATCATATTTGCATCAGCTGTAACATGTCCCAGTACCGGAATTCCGATTCGTTTTGCTTCAGACAAAGTCGCGAAAAAGATACTGGGAGATAACATTCCTATTTTTATAAAATCAGCCCCCTCAGCTTTTTGCTCGTTCACATTGCCTCGTGCCGCTTTTATGCTATGCGTATTTACTGGTGTTAGCACACTGCCAGGCATCCCCAGCATAGCTGGTTGCTGGTCTTGTATTGGAAGTTCATGTTTCTTTCTAAGTTTTAAAAGTTCAGACGAACCGCTCATTTGGCGAAAGCCGGTAATTCCATTGCTCAGCATGATAGCCATATTTTCTGATGGATACGGGTAATCAATTACATGCATGTGCATATTTATTAAGCCAGGCACAACATACTTACCAGATGCATCAATGACTTGCACATCCTGTTGAGCAGCTGTCTGTCCGGTTGGTGTTATCTTTCGGATTTTTCCATTAACAACCAAAATGTCCATGTTCTTCAAAAGGTTTCCACTTTTTGTGTCTACGATGGTAACGTTTTTTAGGAGGATTGGTAGGGGAGTGGTTCGTTTTGACCACAACGTGTTGTTGGATAATTGATGAAGTGCATCAATATTATCACCCGGGCTCACTGCAAAATATCCTACTGTACCAAAAATCATTACCAGTGCGGCAATTATTGCAATAAACTTCAGCATATATTTCATAACTGTTAGCTGCAGTAAACAATGGTGGTAATAGGTATTGATTTGGTTAAGTAAGTTAAAACTGATATGTTTCTGCTTGATATGCATGGTCTGGATTGAATTTATTTTTTTAATACATTACAAATGTATTGAACTAAATAAGATTAAAATAACTACATTAGTTGTAAAAATAATCCAATACGGTTTATATGAATATCAATATTACGGGCTCAAATAATGATTTGGACGCTGTGGCTGTAGCTATTGGGACCACTATTGAAGATGATACAATCACTATCCCCGGCCGTTTAGGGATTGGTAATATCAAACGATTCGACTTTTCTTTCTCCATGAAAATGATCGTAGTTCAATGTGTTTTGCACGAGGAAATAACCTTTAAACGTCAATCATGGGAAAGCGAAGAAATCATCAGCCTGGCTTTTCGTAATGTGATTCCTTATCGGTCTGAAGAAAGTAATGTGATAAAACAATCACCATCTGTGTTAGTGTCCCGAACAGATTTTGAGATTGAATATCTATATTCCGCCAATACTCCTATTAATTTAATAATCATTATTATTAAAGTCAGCCTATTAAAAGAGATGCTTTATGCTGATGAAAATATCATTTCACAACTCCAACCTATCTTTGCAATAAACCAGCCATTTCATTTTGAAGAGATGATGCCGCCAGAAATACAAGGTATTGCTGGTCAGCTGCAGAAAGTGCATACAACTGATCCCCTCCGTCTCTTTTATTGCAGAGTTAAAGCAGAAGAGATGATCTATTTATTTTTTCAGGCCTTATTAAAAAGAAAAGATATTTATAATTATGCCCTTAATAAGGAAGATATAAAAATAATGTACCATCTGAGAGACCGTTTAATCCGGGATGTGAGTGAGATGCCCAACTTACCTGAACTGGCCAGATCTGCGTGTATGAGCGAGAGCAAAATGAAAAAATTGTTTAAGCAAATATTTGGCAGGAGTATATACAACTATTATCAATATTTCCGGATGAAGGAAGCCGCTTATGTAATCAGAGAGAAGAACTTTTCTGTTTCGCAAGCCGGACATCACGTTGGATTTACCAGTCTTAGCCATTTTACTACGGTATTTGAGGAGCACATTGGCTTAAAGCCTAAAAAATATTCTAAAGAAATGTAAATCCTGTCGTCTTTTAATTAAACGACTGTCTGAACTCTAAAGGCGAAACGTTTGTCTTTGTCTTGAAAAGTTTGCTGAACGATTGTGAATGTTCAAAGCCCAATTCATAAGCAATTTCCGAAACGGATAGATTTGTCGTTGATAATTTTTGTTTGGCTTTTTCTATGATTGTATTCTGAATGTACTGTTGTGTGTTTAGTCCTGTCAATGAATTCAACATATCACTCAGATAGCGTTGGGATAGCTTTAATTCTGTGCTGATATATTTCACGGATGGTAAACCGTTTTTCAGACTGTTTTCTTCTTCAAAATACTTGTTTAAAATTTTGTCCAGAGAAGTTATGATGTCGTGATTGATTGCTTTCCTCGTAATAAATTGCCTGTTGTAAAAACGATTGCTGTAGTTCAATAACAATTCTATTTGCGACACCAATACATCCTGGCTGAAACTGTCAATATTGTTGGCCAATTCATTGACTATGGTAGAAAATAAACTTCCTATAATTTCTTTTTCTTTTGCTGATAAAAATAAAGCTTCTGAAACATCGTAAGAGAAAAATCCGTATTGATTGATTGTGTTTCCTAATGGATAATTTCGTATAAAGTCCGGATGGAAATACAAAGCAATACCTTCATAACTTTCTATGTCTTCTGGTGGAAAAACGATTTGTTTTGGCTTCAAAAATGCTAATCCTCCTTCTTCAAAATCGTAATATCCCTGTCCGTATTTTATTTGTCCGATGAATGTGGGCTTAAAGGAAATTTTGTAAAAATCGAAACTTGTTTTTTGGCCTTTTGGAAACATTTCAATCGAAACATTGCTGTAATCAACCAATGCAATCAATGGATGCGATGGCGCAGGAAGTCCCAATACCCGTACAAGTTGTGATATACTTTTAATATGATTTATGTGAGATTGTCGTTGCATTGATTTGTTTACAAATGTAATCACTTTGTTTTGACGGACATATTTTTTTGACCGCTGCGTAAAGTTTTGTGTGCAAGCTCATTACTTGTCTTGCACACAAACTTTATTGTTGTCCGCACTTTGTTATGCTTAATTATCTGTCTATTTGTTTTTCTAAGACTTCGGGATAGCGGTCGCCCACAAGTGTAATTCCATTTACTGCTGTGTTGATCTTTGCAAGTTCATCGGCTGTTAATACAATATTTGTACTGCCAATGTTTTCCTCTAAACGATGCAATTTTGTAGTCCCCGGTATTGGTGCTACCCAAGGCTTTTGAGCTAAGAGCCAGGCTAGTGCTAATTGTCCGGTTGTTACATTTTTTTGGTTAGCAATTTCAGAAAGTGCGTCTACTAAAACCAGATTGGCTTTTATGTTTTCTTCGCTGAAACGAGGAATGACGTTTCTGCGATCAACATCCGCTAATTTTGAACTTATTGTACCTGTGAGGAAGCCTTTGCCCAAAGGACTGAACGGAACGAAACCAATTCCTAACTCTTCTAATGTTGGTATGATCTCATTTTCTGGCTCACGCCAAAACAAAGAGTATTCACTTTGTAATGCTGTTACAGGTTGAATTGAATGTGCCTTGCGAATAGTTTTTGCACTTGCTTCCGATAAACCAAAATATTTTACTTTACCCTCTTGTATCAAGTCTTTTACTGTACCTGCAACATCTTCTATTGGAACATTGGGGTCAACTCTATGCTGATAAAGCAGGTCAATGTAATCTGTTTTTAATCTTTTTAATGATGCTTCGGTTACTGCTCTGATAGTTTCGGGCCTGCTGTCTAAACCTGTTGCTGGTCTGGCATCTTTACAACCAAATTTTGTTGCTATAATGACGTCTTTTCTATATGGCTGTAATCCTTCGCCAACAAGTTCTTCATTGGTGTAAGGTCCGTAGGCTTCTGCAGTATCAAAAAATGTGATACCCCTTTCAACAGCGTTGCGTAGAAGTATTATGGCATCTTTTTTATCGAGACCCTTGCCATCCAAAAAGTTTAAACCCATACAGCCAAAGCCCAATGCGGAAACTTCTAATCCGCTATCTCCTAATTTTCTTTTTTGCATATTTTTTTTGAATTGTTTCTGGAACTAAATAATTTCTGAAACAAAATTCCTGATTGTCGTTCTATGAAAAGTAGTTGAATTGGTAATTGTTGTAGTCAGATTTTCAGGTTGCCCTATCATCGGCAGACAACTTTTAAAATCCTTTAAGAGTTATTCAGATTGATTGACTGAATGGCTGCTGCCAGTCACTCCTCAGTGCGTCTACCGGATTAGCCTTCGCTACTTTACCAGCCTTATAATCTCCGTTGAGCAAAGCCAATACGCTGTAGGTTAAATTACCACCGTTTCTCGGGACCCAAGCCATTATCATATTTGAAATTAATGAGCGGCTTTCTTCCTAAATGCTCCAGGTGAAATGCCTATCACTTTTCTAAAAAGGCGATTAAAATATTTTTCATCATCAAATCCTATTGCATTACCTATTTCCTTAACAGAGAGGCTGGAATTGCATAATAGCCTTTGCGCTTCCCGTATAATTTCCTGTTGGATATGATAGGTGACCGAAAAACCAGTAACTGCTCTGACCGTATCATTAAGATAGCTTGTTGTTATATTCATTTTGTCCGCAAACTCAGATGGCCTTCGGATTGTTTTGAGATGATGACGAAGCGCTTTTTTGAATGCTTTAGTAATTTCGATACTTCTAGCAGAATGTCTAATTAGATTGAGCCTCTCCATGGATAAGTAAATTGAGGCGAGCTGGTAGACAAGCGCGGTGACCATTGATTGTATAATGGCTTGGCGAAACATATGTAGTGGGTCATTATAAATGGCAAACATGTTATCAATAAAAATGCATAAGCCAGCAGATTGCTCAGGAGATAAAGACGTAAGTATAATTTCTGATAAACATTGATCCAGGATATCTTTGAGCTGCTCATCCAGCATAGAGGGATCAAAGGCTAAAAACCAGCCATGTTCCATTTGTGCGGAATTAATTTGGTGTATCTGGCCCGGATAAGAAAGAAAGAGGGTTTGATCAATAAGCTGAACTTTTTTAAAATCTACTTCCATTTCCATGTTTCCTTTATCTACCAGCACACAATAGTAGAAGTCATGCCGGTGGGGCTCCGAGATTTTGTACTCCTGCCCGGCTGAATACTCCATTCCAAATGGCTTTAGATAGACACCTGAAAACCAATCGTGCATCCGGTGAACTGGTATTTTCACAGTTTTACTCATTACATTAAAGGTCGTCATAATAAATAAACAATTCTATTGCAAAGTGCTTAAGCAGATGGACACATCACCTGTCCACCTGCTTAAGCGCGGATTTAATTTAAACCTTGCTGATATTCATTATGGAGTTTTGCTGCTGTTGGAGAACTGAATAAATTGTCAAGACGGGCCCGGGCAGTCATCTGTCGAAAAGTTCCGTTTTGAGTAGGATCTCCGGCATCATGCATCATGTCTGTCATCCATCCGGCAAAATCCTGGTAGTTCCAGATGTGCGGCAATACGGTGTCAGAGTAGTTTGCAAGTCCATTAATATCATGATCGTACACAGCGCTTACAATCGCCTGAGAAAGAACATCTACATCGTACAACGCAAGGTTCATTCCCTTTGCACTTGTAGGTGGTACAAGATGCGCGGCATCACCAACAAGAAAGAGGTTGCAGTATTGCATAGGTGCATAAACTACAGAGCGTAATGGAACGAAAAATTTATCATGAATTATTGCATTCTGCACAGTCTGATCATTCAACCGCAGACGGATCTCATCCCAAATCCTTTCGTCCGGCCAGTCCTGAGCATTATCGCTCAATGCACACTGAAGATAATAACGGCTTCTAAAAGCGCCACGGGGTAATTGTGCAACACAGCCGTAATCACTAACCCCCATAATGGGATGCCCCGTCACAGGTGCTTCAACAAGCGCAGCCAACCAGGCATAACCGAATTCATGGGTATACTTTGTTAAAATGCCATCAGGTATAGATGCCCGGCTTACCCCAAGATCGGCATCACAACCGGCAATATAATCGCAGACAAGTTGGTGCGTGCCAGTTTCATCTGTGTAATTTATGTGTGGTTGTTGACCTTCTTCGTTATGGATTGCCACATCTGTAATATTCCAGCGAACTTCACCGCCCATGTTGTCAAGAAGTTCCCTCATCAGGTTGCCTACAAGCATTTGCTGAGTACAAAAACGGCTTCCAGTGCCGTTATCTCCCGCAAGTTCGAAAATACGATCTGAGCCATTAAGGCGGTAATTTATTGTTCCTGCTACCGGTCCTGCAAGAAGTTTGTCTGCTAATTCCCATCGCTCGAACATCCGCACAGCACGCGCATCAACAACACCGGCACGTTGTCGCATTTCAATGTAGGCACGATCACGTCTTTCTAACACAACGCAAGGTATTCTTGCTTTTTGTAAGAAAGTTGCAAGCGTTAAGCCCGATACACCTGCCCCTATAATTGCAACTGTAGTTTCCATTTTTTTTTGATCCGTTTTCATATCATCAGGTTTTAATTCTTGTTGATTTACATGTTTACCATGTATTCCAAACCATTACAAAGATCACTGATATAAATAGGCGATTAGTTAACAATTCACGGCTTTACTTGAACGATTCACGGATCCGGGTGATACGAAGCAGAAAACTCAAATGCTATGGTTTTACTTTGATTCCTTCCTCGATCTCATCATTAGCATCTGCAATCACCTTATCGCCATTTTTCAGCTCACCAATAATGGCCATCTTATTCTGATATTCAATTCCAGTAGAAACATCAATTTTAACCGTTCTGTCATCCCTGACTGCTATGACATATTTTCTCTCAGTGGAGGTCACAATTGCCGATTTTGGAACAACTAAATCATCAGGATTTCCTTTGACTTTCATAATCACATCTGCATACATCCCCGGGGATAATTTCCCCGCAGTGTTATCTACATCAAGTTCCACGCGCTCAGATCGGTATTGAACATTTACATTGCCTGCTTTACGGCTAATAGTAGCTGTCATCTTTTTTCCAGGCATTGCCGATAGATAAAAATTAATCTTATCTCCGGTTTTCAGTGACGCAGCAAGGCCTTCGGGCACCTCTACCTGCAAACGGAGGTGGTCAACCTGTTTGAGTTCCAGCATTGGCCTGCTATCTTTCGAACCGGCATTTGCAAGATCTCCGGGGTGTGTATTTCTATCTGTAATTACTCCAGTGAACGGCGCTGTTACCTGTAAATACCCCATCAACACTTTTTGCATTTGCCAGCTTGCCTTTTCCGCGTTGCTAAGCGCGCTGTCAGATTGCATTTTCGATTTATAAGTAGCAAGTTCCATAGGCGAGATGGCGCCTGGCGTATGGGAGGCAATCCTCAACCGTTCATAGTTTTCCTTGTTGAGGTTAAAGTCTGATTGTGAGCGGGCATATTTTTCCTTTGCCTGCAAGGCCGATTGCAAAATCTCCGGTGCCTCAAGCGTCATCAGTAGTTGTCCCTTCGTAACTTTAGATCCAATATCTACGAGCACATTTTTAACATAACCGTTCACTTTTGGGAAGATGCTTACTTCCTGATAGGCAGCCAGTTGAGCCGGAAGCTTAACGGTTTGTTCCATATCTGCACTTTGTATGCTTACCAAACGGTACTGGGCTGTGCTGCTTTGGGCTTCCTTTTCTTTGGGTTTTGGCGAAGAACATGCACCTAACACTACAAGGGTAAATGCAGCAACAATATATTTTATTTTCATGATTATATAATTTGATAGGGCTATAATTGAGATTCGTTTTTGCTTTCATTGTCTGCCAGAAGTGAAACATCTTCATAAGAGGCATTCTGTTGTATCCATGCGTATACCAGAGGCACTACATAAAGGGCGGCGATAGTAGATGTGATCAGCCCGCCAATAACCGCCCTGCCGAGTGGTGCCGACTGATCCCCTGATTCTCCAAGTCCGCTGGCCATGGGAATCATTCCCGCAATCATTGCCATACTGGTCATCAGAATGGGTCTCAGCCTGATACTGGCTGCTACAGTAGCAGCTTTAAACGGATCTTTATAATCTAGCCTTAAACTTTCTGCATTGTTCACAATGAGGATGGCATTGGATACAGAAACTCCTACACACATAATAATGCCCATATACGACTGCAGATTTAAAGTAGAGCCTGTGATTAAGAGCATACCTATGGAACCAAAAAGAACTGCTGGTACCGTTGAAATGATTGAGGTTGCAAGGCCGAAAGACTGATAATTTGCCGTCAGCAACAGCAGGATCACGATGATTGCCGCAATCAAACCACTTTGAAGTGAATCCAGCGTTTCCGTAAGCAGAGAAGACATACCCTTCACCTGTGCAACAAGACCTGTGGGAGGCGTACCCATTTCATCAACTGCCGCCTGAACAGCTGCGGTTGCAGTGCCCAGATCTTTCTTATAAATATTGGCATTGATGGTCAGGAACCTGCGTGGTCCAGCCCTATCGTACTCGCCCGGTACAGAATCTACTGTAAGCGTAGCGATATCCGACAACAGAGGGCGCATTTTGCCCGGGATAATAGGGGTAGCCAGCAACTGTTCCAGGTTGTTCATCATATACTCAGGAACCTGTACTTCGGTGTTATACGTATATTGCTTTTTCTTATCCAGCCAGAGGTTCTTCAGGGTGTAACGGCTTGAAGCAGTCACATCAGAAATTGTTTTAGATACATTGTCTATACTCAAACCCATTTGTGAAAGCTTCTGCCTGTCCAGTTTAATGTTAATCGTAGGAAACTTTAGTGGCTGCGCAATCTGTACATCGCGTAGATATGGAATTTCCTTTAACCGTGTTACCAGGCGGTGCGAATATCCCGCAAGGTCGCCCATATCTTTTGCAGCAACACGAACTTCTATCGGAGTTGCAGAACCCTGCGACATCAGTTTTTCGGTAAGTTCAATCGGTTCAAATGAAAGATTAACCCGTGGATATTTAGCTTTGATGGCGGCGCGGATCTGATCTTTCAGCACATCCATATCTGCTTTAAAATCTTCATCCAGCTGCACCTGGATCACAGCCTCGTGGGATCCGCTGTTGAACACATATAAGTTGCTATGTCCGTAGTTTGATGATACAGGCCCCACAAAGGCAGAGCTGATCAAAACCTTGCCATGAACGGTAGAATCAACAATATTTAAGATCTTCTTTACTGTCCGTTCTGTGATTTCCAGTCGGGTACCATCAGGTTCACGCACTCTCAGCTGCAACTGCCCGGCGTTGGAATGCGGCAACATATCTTTGCCGATGATCACAAATCCTATGGCTGTCAAAAGTATCACCACCACTAAATACAGCATCACGATTGGTTTACGTTTGGGCATCCATTTGTTCAGCTGATTCAGCAGGCCAACTTTGATCCTCTGGAAAAAATCATTTTCTTCAGGGTGCCTGAGGTCTTCTGCAGTATGCATGTCGATTTCTTCTGCTTCCTGTTTATTTAGGTCAAGCCCGGCATGTGCGTGAAATTCAGCATGGTGATACTGGAACATCTCAGCTTTAAGGATCCAGTTGGACATGATCGGCACCAGGGTTTGAGCGGCGATGTAGGAAATTATCATCGCAAATGCAATGGACAGGGAGAGGGGAAGGAACATCGCCTTGGGCACCCCGTTCATCACAAAAGAGGGAGCAAAAACAGCCAGGATGCATAGCAAAATGAGTAATAAGGGAAAGGAGATCTCCATACAGGCATCCTGGATCGCCTGCTTTTTGCTCTTTCCCATTTCAAAATGCTGATGGATATTTTCGATGGTTACAGTAGCCTGGTCAACCAGGATCCCGATAGCCAGGGACAGCCCGCTCAGGGTCATCATATTGATGGTCTGCCCGGCTAGTTTCAGGCAGAAGACCGTGCTGAGGATTGCAACAGGAATAGTGATAATTACTACAAGGCTGCTTCTCCAGTCGCGCAGGAACAGAAGAACCATTAATCCTGTGAGCACCGCTCCGAGGATACCTTCGGTCATTAAACTCTTGGCAGAGTTCATCACAAAAACACTCTGGTCAAACTCATAGCTGATTTGTACGTCTTTGCCCAGGAGGGATTGCATTTCAGGGATTTCCTTTCTCAGGTTTTGCACTACGTCCCATGTAGAAGCACTTGCTGTCTTTACAATTGGAAAATACACGGAGCGCTTGCCATTTACCAGTGCATAATCCACCACAATATCTGAAGCATCCTCAACTTTGGCCACGTCTTTCACGAAAATTGTGTGACCACCATTGCTGATTATCGGAATGTCTGCAAAGTCCTTTACCTTTTCTTCCTGCGAGTTTACTGATGAAATATACATCGTACTATCTATGCGGACATTTCCAGAGGGTGTCATCGCATTGTTCTTCGCCAGGGCTTCTACCACCTGCTCAGGTGTAATATTGTATTCACGCAATCTTTGAGGATCTGCTTTTAAGATGATGGAACGGGCATTGGATCCAAACGCAGGGGGGGCAGAAAGGCCAGGGACCTTTCCAAACAATGGCCTGATAATCGTACCGGCCATATCAAAGATATCGTTCAGTGATTTGGTTTTACTGCTAAACACCAGTTCTCCGATGGGTACTGATGATGCATCAAATCTTACCACCTCCGGAGGCAGGGCTCCCGGGGGAAAGAAAGACAGGCAGCGGTTTACCTGGATCGCAATTTCTGCCGATGCTTCAGCCATGTCTGTGCCTTCATAAAAGGAAAGTTTAATCAGGGTTAAACCCTGGATATTTTTACTTTCAATATTCTTCAGGCCGTCTACATACAAGAAGTGGTCCTGCATTTTCGTGGAAAAGAAACCTTCCATCTGCTGTGCGCTCATCCCACCATACTGCTGGATAACATATACCGTAGGTGAGTTTAAGGAAGGAAAAATATCAATCGGTACGTTGCGTAAGGAGAGAATAGAAAACATTAAGAGACCCACAAATAACACCAGAATGGTGATTGGTCTTTTTAGCGCTGCTTTTACCATTTGTTTATCTTTTAATAGTTTGAATGAATTGATCGAGGTTCCCTGTTGCAGCTGCCTTATCTAAATTGGCCTGGTACCACTCATTCAGGGTATCAGCATAGGCTAGCTGAGAAGTATATAATAGAAAAGAAGCATTGGTGAGGTCAATAAGGTCAATTACGCCTGCTTTATATTGCGCCATCTTTTGGCTATACACAGCCTGTGCAGCTTTGAGCTGTTCAGGCAACTCATGCAGGTTTTTCTCTGCGGTAGATACTGCAATTTGGGCTTCTGCCATCGCAGAGCTGATGGCCTGTTTTTGCTGCTCTAACTGAAATTCTGCAGCCTGTGTTTGGAAATGACTTACCGAAAGCTTGTTGCGGCGGTGTACCACATTGAAAAGATCATAGGTAACGGCCACTCCGCCGCCATAGGTAAACCTTTGGTAGCCGAGTCCAACTCCCAGCGACTGGTAGTTTGCGTTTTGGATGCTGGAACCCCGTTCCCATGCGCCACCTGCAAGGATGATTTTTGGCAAATACGATTTCCTCACCAGCTTTTCTGCAGATTTATAAAGCAATTGCTGCTGCCTGTAATAGCTGATCAGCGGATTGGATATCGTATCATTAACACTTCCTAAAAGTGGGCCGGCTGCAAATTCATTTTCCTTTCTGCTGGTATCCAGGTTGATTTGTGAGGCTTGTATTCCTGTCAGAAAACTGAGTTGCTGGTGTAGTTTTCTGACCGCTCCTTCATGCGTATTAAAGCTCATCTGAACCTTTGAAAGTTCAGCCCGGGCCATGGAAGAATCTACACCCGGCTTAATTCCACTCCCTGATAAAGCGTTTACAATAGTCATTACAGACTGATACCGGCGGATATTTTCCTGATCAATATGCAGTTGATATGTATTCTTGAGAATGTTAAAGTACAACTTTGACAATTGTAGTTTGAGCATATAAAGCTCTTTGTTGAGGTCTGCCTGCTGTAAATCTGCCGTAGCAACGGCATTGCCAACCCTGGCCCCGCGCAAACCAAAGTTAACAAGATCATACTCAGCAAATGCGGAGGCAATGTTGCCTGTTTGTGGCTTCAGGTTATTTTCTGCATTGATACCCCCTGAAGTAGCATGAATAATGCCCCCAATAGGCAGATAAGTGCCTGTGAGATCGTTAGCTGCGCCAATAGAAAGTTCGTCACCTACGGTTAGTTTGGGTAAAAAAGAATTTCTGGCTTCTGTTATAGCGGCCTTTGTGCTATTGACCATTGCCTGTTTCTGCAATAATACCGGCAGATGTTTCTGGGCAGAGTCTATGAGTTCGGTAAGGGAATATGTAGCTTTTTGCTGTGCCAAAAGTGGACCGGATGCCAACAGCATAGCCCAAAATATAGCATATCGTGCCAAGGTTTTTAAAAAATAGGAGTTCATGTAACTGTTATATAGAACAGGATAAATAATTAATTGACTCGGGCAGAAAAAGAGCTGCGCCAATACGTGCCCTTAGGGCGAGTGTATCTCAAGAAATTATTGGAATCTCAGATCTGAAGTCTGGATATGAGCCGAAAGTACTGGTTGGAGGGACAGACCATAAAAATGGTATTCATGGTCCAGTTTACAGCGGCAGTTCGAAGTAAAGCAAACAGCCATGCAATCTGGCGGCGGATCAGTGCAAGGAAAATGACAGGAAGAACAATGTCTGCATCTGTAGCCCTGCATAGTTCTGCTGCTTCCATCACATCTGCAATAGGATTGTCCTTTTTCTTCACCACCCGCTGAAACATACTCATCAGCCTTACTTTCTCATTCAAAAACACTCCATTACTGGATAAATGATACGACATAAAGGGGCGCAGCAAGAACATCATCACCAAAAAGGTGTAAAAAATCACGGTATGCGATAACCTATACTTCATATTCCTGAAAAAGAGTGTTGATTGTACTGCTTTTACCAAACTTATTGATTGGAATCCATAATTTTGTTAAATTACCAACTGTAATTGAAATTTTACCTTTTCTGTAACGATGATAATATATATAAATTCAGAATTCTGATATTTTCTAAATTTATTCTAATCGCGGATATGAATATTAGTAATCAATTTATGAATTTAAACCCCGGGCGATAGCGTTAAAATTATGGTAGGCGCTGACATCGGTATACTGATCAGATTTAATGATCTACCAGTAAGGCTACAATAAAATCTGTAGTTGCCCTTTGTTGATCCCTATTGTACAAATAAGCTGTAAACCATACATTTTCATTTGTTGAATAGCTATTTTTGTCAAAATGAGTATAAAGAACCGGTGCAGAACTTTGCGCAGATAACAAACGGGGGATGGCAAATGCTGCAAGCAAGAGTGCTGTCTTTAAGAGATTTACCATAGTAACTAAATCGGTTCTGCTCTTAAAAATAGGTAAAAATTTCAGGAATTGATCAGCCTGACAGAACCGCCGTAAATTATCTGGCCAGGTTTAGCAGCTTATCGGCATTGCCATGAGCAATCTTTTCAATCTGATCAGCAGGAAGATCAATAGCATTTAGAAAATCAATACCCATCTCATTCGTACTAAACGGATAATCAACCGAAAACATGATGTTGTCAATCCCAAAGGTATCTAAGGCAATTCTCAACGGTGGCTGTGTGAAAAAGCCGCTGGTGGTAATATGTACCTGCTGGTGGAACGTATCTGTTAGCGTACGCTGGTTGGCACCCCCGTTTCCGGGTTTAAATGCTCTCTCTGACCGTGCCATCATCATTGGGAGCATTTCTCCCATATGGCCAATAATCAGCTTTAATTTGGGGTACCTGTCAAAAACTCCGGCAAAGAGCAGGCGTAATACATGTATTGCAGTTTCTGAATGCCATCCCCAACCGTAACAGGCAATAGCTTCCGCCATTCCTGAATAATTAGGCAAACCGCTATAATAAATATCGGCTACTCCCTTTGGAGGGAGGCCCGGGTGGAGATAGATGGGCACACCCAGCTTTTCGGCGCGTTCAAATATCGGAGAAAACCTGGGGTGGTCCAGAAACTGGTCTTCTGTAAGCCCGCGGATCATCGCTCCGCGAAATCCATATTCTTTTACTGCACGCTCTAATTCATCGGCAGCGGCATGAGGAGCGGTCATAGGCAGATGGGCAAATGCGGTAAAGCGTTTCTCAAACCCGGCAATCTCATGAGCAATCAGATCGTTATAACGTGTTGCAAAAGCCGGCCCATCCTCAGGGCTCAGCAGGTTAGCACCTGCGCTGTCCACAGAAAGTACCTGCGTAGTTATGCCGTTATCATCCATCGATTTTAAGCGTTCTCCGGTGATGTCGGCCAGTTTGGAGGCCAGGCGCTGCATAACTTCAGATTGACCGAATCCGCCCAGCGCATCCTTTGGTATTTTATCAGCCATTTCCGAAAAGGAAATGTGTTCTTCGAGTGTAACTATCCTCATATCCAATTGAAACGTAACTGTTAAGCTGTTGGTATTATTATACGCAAAGTATGTTGTAATCTTTTCAGGACAAATTTATTGATATCCATAAAATTATCCGGGTTTGTCATTCCGGAATGTTTAAAAGTTTTCGATAGATTTGAAGCCTGACCAATATAGCCCTATCTATGGACAATATGCCTGAAACTGCTCATAAAGACGATGTTAAATATAGGATAAGATCCATTTTTGGCGGCTCAGTTGGAAATCTCGTGGAGTGGTATGACTGGTACAGTTACTCTGCCTTTGCACTGTATTTTTCGCCTGTATTTTTTCCAAACAGCAATCCAACGGCACAGCTTTTAGATACGGCGGGGATTTTTGCAGTGGGGTTTTTAATGCGGCCGATAGGGGGCTGGTTATTTGGCAGCATAGCCGATAAACATGGCCGTAAAAGATCAATGACAATCTCTGTGTTTATTATGGCCATCGGCTCGCTGATTATTGGCCTCACACCCGGGTACCATCAGATAGGGATTGCAGCACCATTGATATTGCTTTTTGCAAGGCTCATCCAGGGTTTAAGTACAGGAGGGGAGTACGGAACGTCTGCAACTTATTTAAGCGAGATGGCCACCAAAAAACACCGCGGATTTTACTCAAGTTTCCAGTATGTGACATTGATAGGCGGCCAGCTGCTGGCTCTGGGCATCCAGCTGATGCTGCAAAACTGGTTGCTTACGCCGGCAGAACTGCACGAGTGGGGTTGGAGGATCCCGTTTTTTATAGGTGCCCTGCTTTCCTTCATTGCGCTATATTTACGCAGGCACATTGATGAAACCAAGGTCTTTAAGACCAGCAATGCAGAAAAAGAAAAGACCGGCGTTAACGCCTTACTGAAGTACCCTAAAGAGATTCTGACAGTAGTAGGTTTAACACTGGGAGGAACAATTGCTTTTTATACTTTCAGTACTTACATGCAGAAATTCCTGGTCAACACCGTTCACCTCACTAAAGAAAAATCAACCATCTTATCTTTTACATCACTTTTGATATTTGCCATTATCCAGCCTTTGTTCGGTTTGTTGTCTGACAGGATCGGAAGAAAGCCCCTGCTGATAGGTTTCGGTGTTTTGGGAACATTATGTACTTATCCAATTTTAACAGTATTATCATCAGCACAGGATACTACTGTGATCTTTTTATTGATGCTGGCAGCGCTTGTCATTGTGAGCGGTTATACAAGTATTAATGCTGTTGTTAAAGCAGAGCTGTTCCCTGCGCACCTCAGAGCGTTGGGCGTGGGCCTTCCATATGCATTAACGGTTGCCATATTTGGCGGAACGGCCGAATATGTAGCGCTCTGGTTTAAGAGCATTGGGCATGAAAGTTATTTTTATTGGTACGTGACCTTTTGCGTGCTGATTTCACTGACCCTGTATACTACAATGAAAGACACCAAACACCACTCAAAAATAGAAGATTAGGCTGGTCTTTGCAGCGAATGATGCTTAGCTGAGCAACAGATCGGTTAAGTGCTAGGGGCGTTTATCAATACGCTTCTCCTGATCCCGCATACTTTGTTTGATCTTTTCCCGGTGCTGTTCACCCCATTGCCCCAACTCATGTAAGACATTTCTGAGTGTATCACTGTAGGCGGTGGTCTCATAGATTACCGTAACCGGCGTTGTTGGGTACACCTTCCTCTCAATAAAACCATTCATTTCCAAGTCCTTGAGTTCTTTTGCCAGCACTTTCGGTGTAATGCCTTCCACTGAATGAAGTATTTCGTTAAAACGAAGCGGGTGCTGCCTGAGCGTAAAGATGAGCGGGAATTTCCATTTGCCGTTTAAAACATACAGCGCATCAGTGATAGGCCGTACCGAGGCAATACACTCATCCTTTGAAATAATATCCTCATTCACAATAGATTTCATAAAGGCAAAGCTACTAACTTTCCTCGAAGATACCGCTTTCCTTTAGGTAACTAGTATCTTTTCTATACTCCAATCGCATAGCTTTGACTAACTAAAAAGTAGAAACTAAAATTTATTAAACAATAAAATCATTTCAACATGAAACGTATTCTTCATTTAATTTCGAGCCCCCGTGGAAACGACTCTTTCAGCATAAAACTGGGTAATGCCATTATTGAAAAACTCAGAGATGAATACCCGGACAGCACAGTTGAGGAAGTGAACCTTCTGGAAAGCAATGTTCCGCACCTGGATACAGCACATCTGCGCTCCTTTTTTACCCCGGCAGAACAATTAACGCCTGAAGATCAGGATGCCATACGTTATTCTGATGCAGCCATCAGCCAGCTGATGGCTGCAGATATCCTTGTGATAGGGGCTCCGCTTTATAACTTCGGCATTCCTTCAACGCTAAAAGCCTGGATTGACCATATCGCCAGGGCCGGCAAAACATTCCGTTACGATGAGAATGGGCCTGAAGGCCTGGTAAAGGGAAAGAAAGTGTATATGGCGATGTCATCAGGCGCAGTATATTCTGAAGGATTCTACCAATCCTATGATTTTGTAAGCCCTTACCTGAAGGCCACACTGGGCTTTTTAGGGATGACCGACATTACCATCTACCGCGTTGAAGGTGTAAATATCCCCGGCATAAAAGAACACGCCATGGAAAAGGCCGTTGAGAGCATCAGTATTTAAGTACCCTCATGCTAAAAAATGGTAGAGATCATCAATTCTGTTGATGATCTCTACCATTTGTCCCTTATTGATCAAGCTGCGTTTTTCATGCTGAAAAAGCAGAACCTCCAAATAAATCAGACTATTCGCCTTCAGCAGAAGATAACCCGATAATGTTTGATTATTGCAATATCTTGTTTGATTATAACAATTTATTTGTCCACTATCTTCAGAATTTTGTTAATGAATGTACCGGCAGCATCTTCCTGAAGAGCTGATCTGCCGTTTACAAATCATTACATTTTAAAAAAACGAAATATGGATAATCATGATTTTGGTATTGTTGGCCTCGGAGTGATGGGCAGAAACCTGCTCCTGAATATGGCAGAGCATAATTTTTCTGTTGTTGGAATGGCAAGGCACGCTGATAAGGTAGACACACTATTGAGTGAAGCACAAGATAACATGCAGGTTAGCGGAACTACTGATCCGGCAACTTTTGTTGGCCTTTTAAAGAAACCACGCGCTATTATGCTGCTTGTTCCTGCAGGCAAGCCGGTGGACGATACGATTGCCAAACTGCTGCCTCTTCTTGATGAAGGGGACATCATAGTGGACGGCGGAAATTCTTATTTTCCGGATACTGACAGGAGGTTTACCGAGCTTGAAGCTAAAGGGATACATTTTTTCGGGATGGGTGTTTCGGGAGGTGAAAATGGCGCAAGAACCGGCCCCAGCATGATGCCGGGAGGAGATAAAAAAGCATATGAACGTTTACGCCCGATCTTTGAGGCAATTGCTGCGAAGGTGAACGGCGAACCTTGTGTTACTTATCTGGGCAATGGCTCAGCGGGAAATTATGTGAAGATGATCCATAATGGTATTGAATATGGCATTATGCAGCTGATCGCGGAAACGTATGACCTGATGAGAAAGGGCCTGAAGATGACCAATTCCACAATCCAGGAAGTGTTTAGCAGCTGGAACGAAACTAATCTGCAGTCTTTTTTAATTGAAATAACTGCCACTGTGCTCAATAAATTTGATGACGATACGCGGAAAAGACTAATCAATATTATTTCTGATGTTGCCCGTGCAAAAGGAACCGGAAAGTGGACATCACAGAATGCAATGGACCTGCAGGTGCCGGTTCCTACGATTGATGCAGCAGTAAATATCCGTGATCTCTCCAAATATAAAGCAGAAAGGGTGCAGGCCGCCGGCCAGCTGAAATGGGAAAGCACAGTGGAGGCAGGCAACGATCGTAGTGATTGGCTGGATGCCCTCCATGATGCGTTATATTTTGCCATCATTACTACTTATGCCCAGGGACTGGCGCAGCTTCAGGTTGCCTCAGAAACGTATGACTACGGGCTTAACCTTGAGGATGTAACCAGAATATGGCGTGGAGGCTGTATCATCCGTTCTGTAAGCCTTGAAGACTTCAGGCAGGCTTACATCAGAGATCCTAAACTGCCAAATTTATTGCTTGATGAACAAATCGGAACTGATGTTTCAGGTAAACAGGAAGCTGTTCGGTCTGTTGTTAAATTAGCGGTTGACCTCGGCATAGCCGTGCCGGCATACATGGCATCTCTTTCATATTTTGATGCTTACCGGAGTGCAGAGCTGCCAACAAATCTTATCCAGGCCCAAAGGGATTATTTTGGCGCCCACCAATATGAACGGGTTGATCAGGAAGGTAGCTTCCATACCATTTGGGATTAATACGGTCAGCCTGAAATAAAATCAGCAGCTGCCATCGTAATTTTTCGGTGGCGCTGCTGATCTTTTGGTGATATATCTATAAAATTCTACTCATTGTTATTTAACTTTGGAGTAAAACGAAAATTATAGTAAATGTCATTGAATGCTAAATTATACGTTCCGAAAATTACGTTCTGTTTTTCCCCGCTATAAAGGTACCCGCATTCAGGAGGCAAAGTTGCATTTGTTTTACCTCATGCTTGGTGCCAATGTACTGAAAGGATTTATTTATCTATGGGATGCAATGGTAACCTACCAGGGCGATGGCAGCCTGAGAGCGATCCGTTTAATTATCACTTCAATATTAATGATTGTTGTGCTGCACAAATTCCCGAAAATTATCAGATGGGGGATACATTATGCGGTGATCGGCACCATTCTGCATATCTATTACCGCGTATTTAACCAGTCTACCGGAACAGATGTGGTCACCTGTCAGGCCATCTATATGGTGGTAATTTCAGCCTTTTATGGACTGAATAAAAAATGGGGTTCTGTTTATACCGTTATCGCTTCAGCATCAGTTGTTGTATGCCATTATATTGCTTTCCGGTGGACGGGCCTGCATCCATTGCCGCAGGGCCTGAATGATATCTATATCACTATCAATTTTCTGGTTATACTACTGGCACATTATTATTTTCACGGTGTTCTTTATTCCACCCTGGATGAAAAAGATGTGCTGAATGAAGAACTGGCAGAAGTTGCTCTTGCCAAAAGTAATTTTTTATCCATGATGTCCCACGAATTACGGACACCTCTCAATTCTGTGATCGGCATAGCCAGCCTGCTGGCAGACGACAATCAGAATACGCATCAGAAAGAACAGTTGCAAGGCCTGAAATTCTCCGCTGAAGGGCTTCTGGCTTTGATCAGCAATATTTTGGATGTCAATAAACTGGATTCCGGAAAGCTTGAGCTGGAGGAAGTACCGTTCAACCTCGGAACGCTGTTGAAAGGTATTACCACAGGCATGGCTTACGTTGCCGAGGAGAAGGGACTGCGCGTGTTGCTCAGGGTTGACGAAAGCATCAGACAGAAAGAATTTGCCGGTGATCCAACCCGGTTGAGCCAGGTAATGTATAACCTTGTTGGTAATGCCATTAAGTTTACAAAGGAGGGAACGGTGACGATTGGTGCAGGGTTAGTCCGTCAATCCGGAAATATGTTTACGATAAAGATGGAGGTTGCAGATACCGGGATAGGGATCAGTAAGAGCCAGCAGGACAAGATTTTCGATCCTTTTGTTCAGGCATCGCAAAATACCACACGTAAATATGGTGGAACGGGCCTTGGATTGAGCATCGTTAAGCAACTGGTAAATATGTTTGGCAGCGAAATACAGGTTTCAAGCACTATGGGCGAGGGAAGTTGCTTTTATTTTGAAATTGCACTGAGGGAGGTGCCTGTGAGGCAGGGAGAGGGCGAAAGGGAAAATAATGATGAGGCTGCTTTAAGCGGATTAAGGGTGCTTGCAGCAGAGGATAATGTAATGAATATCTTTTTTATGCGGCAGCTTTTTAAACGCTGGGGCATGCAGGCAGATATTGTTGAAAATGGCCAACAGGTGCTTGATGCATTGAAGGACCAGAACTATGACCTGATCCTGATGGATATGCATATGCCGGTAATGGATGGGATAGAGGCTACAAAAGCTATCCGGATGCTTACTGATCCTGACAAGGCAAACATATATATCATTGCCTTAACAGGCTCAGTATCTGATAATGTGCAGGCCAGGGTGTTGGAATCCGGAATGAACGATTATCTATCAAAACCCTTTCAGCTTAACGATCTGAAAAGTAAGTTGCTTGCCCGGGCAATGTGTTAGCTTTCATAAAGTCACCGGGAACCGGAGTCTTTTTATTTCGGTCTCGTAAAATCTTTCCTGATCCGGCTCAGGGTTTCCCGTGAGATACCCAAATAGGAGGCAACCATATGCAGAGGGACCTGATTGAAAACCTTGGGATAGGTCTTTTGGTATTCCAGGTACTTCTCTTCAGCCGAACTGCTGATCAGGGAAAAGATGCGGCGCTGGCTGGTCTCGTAGGCCCTGGCCTGTAACCTCTCATTGAACAATTTCAGCGCAGGGATGGCCGCCATTAATTGCTCCCAGCTGTCCTTCGTCCAGAGGATGACATGGCTTGCCGCCAGGGCTTCGATGTTGTACTCCGAAGGTGTGCCATGGTTATAACTTTCCTGGTCAGTCATCCACCAGTTTTCTACGCCAAACCGTACAGTATGATCGGTACCATCTTTTCCGAAACGGTAAAGCCGGAAACAGCCGCTGGCTACAAAACAGTTGAATTTCCACACTTCGCCGTCATGAAGAATGGATTGCCACTTCCACAAAGTCTTCTCCGTACTTGCCGCACGGATAACCTGCAGTTCTTCATCAGAGATCTCTATCCAGGTGCGTAAATACTTTTCGAAAACTTCAAACATTCCCGGCAAAGATAACCAATGAGAACGGCCTTTTCCATAATCAGATTTTTAAAGCCATGTAATTTAATGGCTTAGGCAATGAAATTTCCTGATGATCTGCTGGAAAAAATTAATAGTAGTATATTGATCGTTATAAATATCATCAGGCTTGAAAGACACGAAATATTATATCGCTGCAATCACCGCTTTTACCATATGGGGCTTTTTCAGCCTGGTTCTAAAACCTATCCATAGTTATCCGTCACTGGATATACTTTTTTACCGCGTTTTCTCCTGTGCAATTCTAATGCTGCTCATTGTAGTGCTGTTTAAACGTAAAATACTGCTGCAAAACATCGCTCTTTTCAAAGCCTTGCCCGTAAAGGGAAAGCGTAAGACAATGTTATTGAACATTGGCGGCGGACTGCTTTTAACAGCAAACTGGTTTTCCTTTATTTATGTAATGAACCACGTTAGCGTAAACGCAACTTCTCTGGCTTACCTGGTCTGCCCGATTTTAACTACTTTACTGGCTTATTTTATTTTACATGAAAAGCTGAACAGGTCACAGTGGGCAGCAGTAGGCTTAAGCATTACCGGCTGCGTGATGCTTTCTTACAGCAACATCATGGATATGTCTTTCAGTCTGATTGTGGGCTTTTCATATGCCCTGTATCTGGTAAGCCAGCGCGAAAATACAGGCTTTGATAAGTTCATCAACCTCAGCTTTCAAATTGTATTTTCAGCCCTTTTATTGCTTCCGTTTTATCCGGTATACAGCGGCCCGGTACCGGTGTCATTTGTTTTTTACGCATACATAGAGCTCATTGCAATAGCGTTCACTATCATTCCGTTGCTGCTTAACCTCTTTGCCCTAAAACGGATCAATTCGTCAACGGTGGGTATGCTGCTCAATATTAACCCCCTGATTGCATTTCTACTGGCTAGTTTGGTGTATCACGAACATCTGGATAAAATACAGATGATGGCATATGGTGTAATTTTCTTTGCCATTATGGTCTTCAATTCGCAGTTGCTTTTTGCTCCAAGGCAAACCCGGCAGCAATCATCATAAAATAATTTATTTTTACCGTTATGGAACCAGTATCACTTTCCAGGGCACAAGCACGAAAGATCATCCTGCACGCAGCAGGATTGGCCGGCAATGCACAATTCGGGCTGGGGCCTGAAGCAGTTTTCAGGCTGATTGATCACCTGGGTTTTGTGCAGCTGGATACGAATTATGTAGTGGAGCGCGCACATCATCATGTTTTTGCCGCACGCGTGCCCGATTATCAGCCGGAATGGTTGGCAGAGCTGACAGCGGATGGCCGGATCTTCGAGTTCTTTACCTCAGATGCGGGATATCTTCCTATGCACGATTTCCGCTTTTCACTGCCGGTAAAGGAAAGTTTCTCATTGAACAGAAAACCCCTGACCGCAGCTGAGAAAGGGCTCATGAAACAAGTACTTGACAGGGTGCAACGTGAAGGCCCGCTAATGGTGGGTGATTTTGAGGACGACCGCATGGAAGCCAGCTCAGGATGGTGGGACTGGCGCCCGGCTAAAGTAGCGCTCGAAAGGCTGTACCTGGACGGTGAACTGATGATTACCCGAACAAAAACTTTTCAGAAATTATACGACCTGCCGATGAACCTGGTTCCCGCAGATACCGATCTGACAGTACCCACGCGAGAAGAATTTGCCCGCTATGTGATCCTCCGTACACTCGGCGCACTGGGAATTGCCTATACCAAAGAAATGGTCTGGCGTGCCCGGCGTGTGAAGGGGAACCTCGTTAAAAAACAATTGGAAAAGATGGTTGCTGCCGGGGAAGTACAGATGGTGACTGTTGAAGGGCTGAAAGGCACCCCGCTTTATATGCTGCCCGGTCAGCAAACAGAGATTGAACTGTCAGGCAGGGCACTCATTCTTTCACCTTTCGATATCCTGAATGTTTTCCGCCATCGTTTAAAGGATTTCTTTGATTTTGACTACCAGATAGAATGTTTTGTGCCTGCCGCTAAACGTAAATATGGGTATTTCTCGTTGCCGGTGCTGGTGGGGGATACGTTTGTTGCCAGGATGGACGCCAAGGCTGACCGGAAGCAGAAGGTACTGATAGTGCATAACCTGCACTTCGAGGCGGTGGAACTCAGCCAGGTCATGATCGCTGAAATCACTGAAGCCCTGAAAGCCTTCGTTCAGTTTAACCGCTGCCGGGACATTACCTTTAAAAGGTCAAATCAGGAGGCTTACCTGAGCGAAATCAGAAACGCTTTCCAATAGAGATTTCTTATCATGTGATATGAATCTTTTCTTATTTCAACTGTAACTTTGACCTAACTACTTAAAATCTTTATTACGATATCATGGAAATAGGAATAGATAGTTTTGCATCAGCTATGTACGGTAGCAATGCACTTACCAGCGTTGACGCGATGGAACAGTTACTTGACAGGATCTCATTGGCTGATGAAGCCGGTCTGGATGTGTTTGGCATCGGTGAGCATCATAAAAAGGAGTTCCTGGATTCTGCCCCGGCAGTCATCTTATCTGCTGCGGCCGCCAGAACAAAAAAAATCCGGCTGGCCAGTGCAGTTGCGGTATTAAGCACATCTGACCCGGTGCGGGTGTATCAGAACTTTGCCACACTGGACCTGATCTCAAAAGGCAGGGCGGAAGTGGTGGTTGGCCGCGGATCTGCTATTGAATCTTATCCGCTGTTTGGATTTGACCTGAAGGATTACGATGCACTGTTCAGGGAGAAGCTGGAACTGTTGCTGCGTATCCGTGATGAGGAGTTTGTTACCTGGTCTGGCAAATTCAGGCCGGCGTTACAAAATCAGCCGGTTTATCCTAGAGCATTACAGGAAAAATTGCCCATCTGGCTTGGCGTAGGCGGCACACCCGAGTCGTTTGTGCGGGCGGGAGCATTAGGTTTGCCGCTGATGGTTGCGGTTATTGGAGGCGAAACAGAGCATTTCCGTCCTTTGGTTGATCTCTACCGTGAAGCAGGACGTAAGGCGGGGTTCAGTCCGGAGCAGTTAAAAGTTGGTCTGCATTCACCTGGTTTTGTAGGTGCCACCACTGAGCAGGCAATTGCAGATTACTATCCGGGATACGCAGAGCTCTGGACAAAATTAGGCAGGGAACGTGGATGGCCACCGGTAACCCAGGCAAAATTCAATAACCTGATAGGCCCAAGAGGCGTGCTGGTAGTTGGCGGACCTGAGCAGGTGGCCGAAAAACTATCGAGGCACAGCGAAGCCCTGGGAGGTGTTGACCGCTTTACCTTTCAAATGGATAACGCCGGGCTCAGTCATCAGCAATTGATGCAGTCCATAGAACTGATTGGCACAAAGGTCATTCCGCTGGTTAAAAAGAATGTATAGCTATTTTTGAGCTTTCTACAGCCCTTATCGGAGAGATAAGGGCTTTTTTGTTTTAATGCTACGCTGAGGTAGAGCCAGTGCCGGCCATATGTCACAAAGAGAACAAAAAGAACAAGACGAACAAAAGCGTTTTTTCTAATCCGATTTAGCAAAAAAAACCGCAAATCACCGCTGTAGAGGCATATCTCGTGTCTTAAATATACGCACTCAGATTATCACTGAAATTAATGTTTGACTTTTAAAATCTACAATTAATAAAATTATTATTAAATTATCGATATATTTCATTAATAACCTGAAAAATCAAATAAAACTCAATGAATTAAACAAAAATCTAATAATCCAAAAACTAACCAAATATTATTAACTAAACCAGTATGAAAAAAAGTCTAACTTTAATGGGCTGTGCTTTGCTATGCGCAGCCGTGTTCTCCTGTAAAAAGGACCTGAAACATGGAGCAGCTGAGGGCGCAGCAAACAACACTACAGTCCGGGCAAATGAATCTGTCAGCATATGGGTTACAACCGCTGACCGAAGTAAACAACTGCAGGCACAGGCAAACGTCACCTTCGCCGCTGATGCAGGCACCAATCCCAACACGATCACAATCAATGAAACTACTTCTTACCAGGGAATAGACGGCTTCGGATATACCTTAACCGGTGCCAGCGCTTCTCTGATCAATGGCCTTGGTGCCACCCAAAAGAACACACTGCTCCAGGAGCTGTTTTCTGTTTCCGGCAGCAACATCGGCATCAGTTATGTAAGGATCAGTCTGGGAGCGTCTGACCTCAGTGCCGCACCTTTTACTTACAATGAGGTAGCTGCAGGGCAGACTGATAATAACCTCAACAACTTCAGCATCAGCCAGGAAATGACAGACATGGTGCCAATCCTCAAAAGTATCATCGCCATTAACCCCACCATCAAAATCCTGGCCAGCCCATGGACAGCACCAAGATGGATGAAAACCAACGGCTCTTATGTAGGGGGAAGTTTAAACACTGCTTATTATGATGCCTATGCACGGTATTTTGTTAAATACATCAAAGCCATGCAGGCACAGGGAATTACAATCGACGCGATCACTCCTCAGAACGAGCCTTTAAATCCAAATAATAACCCAAGTATGCTCATGCAGGCATCAGAACAGGCCAACTTTATTAAAAATAATCTGGGGCCGCAGTTCAGGGCCAATGGCATTAACACAAAGATCATTGCTTATGACCATAATGCCGACCGCCCGGATTATCCTATTGCAGTATTAGATGACGCCGGCGCGAGGCAATATGTAGATGGCTCGGCATTTCATTTGTACGCCGGTAATATTTCCAACCTGTCGGTAGTACATGACGCACACCTTGACAAAAACATCTATTTCACAGAACAATGGGTAGGTGGCCCCAGTAATTTCGGAGGCGACCTGCAATGGCATGTCAATACCCTGATCATAGGTGCTACCAGGAACTGGAGCCGTAACGTTCTGGAATGGAACCTCGCCGCTGATGCAAACTATGGCCCGCATACCAACGGGGGATGCAGCACCTGTGAAGGCGCGTTAACCGTGAATGGCGGCAGCATCACAAGAAATGTTTCTTATTACATCATAGCCCATGCCTCAAAGTTTGTAAGGCCAGGAGCGGTAAGGATCTCTTCAAACATTGCCGGAAGCATTCAGAACGTTGCCTTTAAAAATAGCGACGGCACCAAAGTACTGATTGCCTCTAACAGCGGCACAGGCAGCAACACTTTCAAGGTGAAGTGGGGATCGCAATCTTTCAGTTATACTCTTCCTGCAGGTGCAGTAGCAACCTTCAAATGGTCAGGATCACAGTCAGGAAATACCGGTGTTGCGCCTATAGGACAGGTCATTTCACTAAAAGGGTTTAATAATAAATACGTAACCGGCCAGAACGGAACCATGGCCATGTGGTGTGATAAGGATGTAGTGGGCGACTGGGAGAGGTTCACAGTAGTGGATGCGGGAGCGGGCAAGATAGCGCTCCGATCTATGAGCAAATACGTCTCTTCAGAAAATGGAACAACCGCCATCACCTGCAGCAGGGCAACTATAGGAGACTGGGAGAAGTTTGACTGGGTGGTAAACGCTGACGGTAAAATATCCCTCCGCGGATCTAACGGATTGTATATCTCTTCAGAGAATGGTACCGCTGCAATGACCTGTACAAGGCCCTCTATCTCAGGATGGGAAGCTTTTGGCATATAATACACCTCGAATAACATAATCACCATGAAGATCTATCTCTTTTCATTTTTCGTTTTTGTGACGGCGTATGCCGCAAAAGGACAGGCGGCACTTAAGGACGACAGATTAGCAATAGCTGTTTATGGTGATTACCTGCAGGACAACCTGCGATGGTCAATTGCCGGCAACAGCAATGGCCAAAATCCCAATGTGCTGTCAGAGGTACAATGGCAAAACTTAAAATTAAGAGGTACCGGACTGGATGTAGAAGTAAACATCTGGTCTGGTATCCTTTTTAAGGGACAGTACCATCGGGGTACTATCTATTCAGGAAATGCCACAGATACTGATTATTCAGAGGACAATAGATTAAACCCATCTTATCAGGCCAGCTTAAACAGCGACCAGGGGCATATATATAATTTTATTACTGTACTGGGTTACCGTTTCAAGGTCTTTCCGGTGTTTTTTCTCGCTCCATATGCGGGTTACAGCAAAAGCAGGCAATCGCTTTTTTTAAAGAATTTTAATGATACAACGCCGGCTGAGGAAAAGAGGCTGAACAGCACCTACCAGACTAACTGGACCGGGCCGGTTGTAGGGTTTGATGCAGCCCTTGCATTAAAAAAACGGCTCAGCCTTAAAGCCAGCCTGAGCTACGCGCAGGTGAAATACCGGGCAACGGCTGACTGGAACCTGATTGATGCTTTTGCCCATCCGGATAGTTTCAGGCATACTGCCGATGGTTACGAGGCATCAGCAATGCTGCAGCTTGATTTTCACATCATCTCCCCGCTATCGGCTTTTGTCAGGTGCAATTATCTCCATGCCGCAACGGGTGCAGGTACCGATGAGCTTTTTTTGATAGACGGCAGTTCTGTAAAATCGCAATTCAATGAGGCTGTAAGAAGCAGTAAAGGAGCAGGTATCGGTATCTGTTATCATTTTTAGGGATTGTTTCTCTGGTTATTCAAATCAAAATACCCCGGTAATTGTTGATTGGATAAACAGGTTAAATGAAAAAAGCATATCAAAAAAAGGACTTTCCGGTTGATCAGATCCGGAGGTTCCTGGAACCGGGACCAATTGTGCTGGTGAGTTCTCACTGGAGAGGGAAATACAATATCATGACTATGGGCTGGCATGCAGTGATGGAGTTTTCACCTTCACTGATCGGCTGTATGATTACAAGCGGTAACCACAGTTTTGAAATGATCAAACAGAGCGGGGAGTGCGTGATCAATATTCCCACCTTTGATATGATTGATACTATTATCGCTATAGGTAACACCACCGGTTCGGAACTTGATAAATTCAGCGAATTCAATTTAACGGCAGAGAAGGCAGAAAAGGTGAAGGCACCGCTGATTAAACAATGTTTCGCCAATTATGAGTGTAAAGTTGTTGATGACCAACTGCTTTCTAAGTACAATTTTTTTGTATTTGAAGTGGTAAAAGCCCACGTAGCTACGTCGCCAAAATTCCCAAAAACGGTGCATTACCGGGGTGAGGGCAAGTTCATGATTTCCGGCAGGACGCTGGACTATGCAAGCCAGTTCAAGCCGGAAATGTTATAATATTTGTTGACCATCCAGGTATTGCATTTTGAAAACAGACCAGTTAACTGGCCTGTGAAGACAAGAAGAATACTTTGATCAGGCAAGAAGTGCTTCCGTGATTTTCTTCGCCGCCTTAATGGAATCAGGTGTTTTTGAAATACTCGCATTTACGGCAGCTCCTTCGAGGAGTAAAAAGATGGTTTCTGTAAGCATCTCTTCATTCAGCGGGCTGTTCTTGTTCAGATTGATCTGTTTTAAGAGTGTAGCGATATACTCTTTTAAACGGCTTTTCTGATGCCCGATCAGTTCAAATGATGCGAGATCATCCTTTGGCAACTCTGCGCCTATTTTAATAAAACGGCAGCCGCCAAAATTTGACTTCAGCTGTCTGGCAATGCGGAAATCAAAAAATGCAAGTAGTTTTTTCTTTGGATTTTTAATATGCCCTATAAATGTTTCCAGTTCTTCGAACCACAAGTTCTCAGCCTGCTGGATGTAAGAGGAAAGTAAATCTCTTTTAGACGGAAAATGATTGTACAGCGATGCTCTCGCGATTTCCGCCTCCTCAATAATCTGGTTGATGCCCGTAGAATTGTAACCCTGTTCGTAAAATAACCTTGATGCCACATCCAGGATTCTTGTTCTTGCTGCTGATTCCTTCATAATACAAATATAATCATTTAAACAGACCAATCTGTCTATTGTGTGTAAACGAATGGTGTTTACTCATGTTACTGACCGGGCATGATGTATCATGAATACTCCCTGGCTATTGTCAGCCAGGGAGTTATTGTGTTTTTTTTGCTATTACCCGGTCATATCGCAAAACTTAATTGAGCGGGGTGCCGTTATGCATTTCTTCGCTTGCCTTTTTAACAAAGCGGGTCCCGTTCACTAAATGATCACCAAAAACTTCGGTTAAACTATCAGTTTGTCTTCCTAAACGGATGGGTACCTTCAGGGCCTTTCCGTTGGAATCCTGCACCAGGAATACACCCTCTGCAGAGTTCACAACCGCAGTTTTGGGTACAACGTATGACTTGCTGCCGCCGTTCATGGCAATGGTGGCTTCAGCTACCATACCGGGTGACAGCCTGAGGTCAGGGTTTACAACATCCAGTTCAATATGTTCTGAGCGCAGCTGGCTGTCCATTACACCGGAACGTCTTGCAATTTTAGCAGAAAATTGCTCATTCGGATAAGCTTTCACTGTAAACTTTACCACATCATTTAGCCTGATATAGTTTTTATAGGCTTCTGGTACAGCAATCACAAGGCGCAGGTGTGTGAGTTCCTGAAGGGTGAAAATGGGCAGTTCAGACCCTTTGCCTGAAGGGCCGATATAGGCACCGAGGTTTACATTTCTGGCACTGATGATGCCCGAAAAAGGGGCGCGGATAGTGAGGTACTGGCTGACGGTACTGTTTGCTTTGAAATCAGCCTTTGCAGCTTCAAGCTGGGCAAGATCTGAATTTCTTTTTGCGGCAGCGATATCCACATCATTTTTGGAAAGGGTACCCGGTGTTTTACTCGTTTCCAGCATGCGCTGGTAGGTAGCGTCACTGGACTGGAATATAGCCTGCTGGGATCTGTATTTTGATTCTGCCGCAGCCGTCTGTGCAACCAGTTCGGGGGCTTCAAGCGTGGCGAGCAACTGGCCCGATTTGACGGTTGACCCAACATCGGCATTGAGCAGTTTTACATAGCTGTTTACTTTTGCATAAATATCAACCTGCTTGAAAGCGATCAGTTCAGCGGGTATTTTCAGACTGGAAGGCAGGCTGTCACGGTTGAGCGTAAAAGTTGCAGGTGCCGCAGGTGGCGGGGTAGCTTTGGACTCTTCTTTTTTCTGATCTGCAGGAGCCCCGCAGCTTTCAGCCAGGGCAACCAGTAACAATAGCTGAAAAACGGATGTTTTTGAGAATGATATAGTCTTCATATCAATTGGTTAATGAGTTTATATAATCAACACTTTTCTGATCATTTGCTTCCAGCGAAACAGAGTCTACAGAGGCTTTTTCCTGTCCCCAGGCAAATACAAGCGGAAGAATAAATAATGCAGCAAATGTTGATGCAACCAATCCGCCTACTACGGCACGGCCCAGTGGGGAGGTCTGGTCACCTGCCTCCCCGAGTCCGCTGGCCATGGGGAGCATACCGGCCGTCATTGCCAGCGCGGTCATCAGGATAGGGCGCAGCCGAAGCGCTGCTGCTTCACGTGCAGACTCAAGTGCATTGCTGTTCTCCAGCCTCAGTTGCTCAGCATTGGTAACCAGCAATACAGCGTTTGATATGGAAACACCAACAGACATGATGATACCCATATAAGATTGCAGGTTGAGTGTAGAGCCGGTAATGAGCAGCATCGTGAGTGAACCAACGATAACAGCAGGAACGGTGACAAGGATCACTGCCGAAACCCGGAATGACTGGAAGTTGGCAGCAAGCATCAAAAATATGACTACAATGGCCACAAGTAAGCCACTTTGTAAACTGGACAAGGTTTCGTTCAGGGTCTGGCTTAAACCTATGCGCTCAACGGTTAAGCCCCGGGGTATTTCTCCCAGCGAGTCAATTGCTTTTTGTACTTCAGCAGATGCCGCCCCCAGGTCTTTGTTATTCAAATTGGCCGTTACAGATAAGATTGGAAGGGCACCCAGGTTATCATTTTCGCCATAGGTGGTATCTGGTTTAATTGTGGCCACATCTGATAATACGGGCCTGTTCGTATTTTGAAGCAGGGGTATTTCACCTATATCATTAAAGCTGCTCATCTGGTTCTCAGGTACCTGCACCTGTACGTTATAACTGTTGCCGCTCTTTTCATCTATCCAGATGTTTTTATCTGTATAACGGGACGAAGATGTAGAGGCCGTCAATGTCCGCGAGATCTGATCCATATCCAACCCTAACTGTGCCGCACGTGTCCTGTCTACTTCTATTGCAATGGACGGATATTTATTGGACTGCCCTAACTGGATGTCTCTCAGGTAACTGATCGTTTTCAGTTTAGCCATCAGTTTCTGTGCATATTGCTCATTGAGTTTTTTGTTCCTTCCGGAAAAACGGACTTCAATAGGCGTTGGCGAGCCCTGGCTCAGGATTTTATCAGTCAGTTCTATCGGTTCAAATGAAAGTTTGACATCCGGCATGGCAGCGGCCACCTGTTTCCTGATGTTTTCCTTCAGCTCGTCCAGATGGGTTTTGTATCCTTCTTTGAAAGCAACCTGCAGCACCGCTTCCTGTGGCCCTGCCATCCAGAGAAAGATCGGATTGGTAGAAAACAGTGAGGGGTGCTGGCCTATGTAGGCTGAAGTCACTTCAATATTCTCTGCGCCAACGATATTTTTCACTATCCCGATGGTTTTCAGGGTCTTTTCTTCGGTTCTTTCAATACGTGTGCCTTCCTGTGCCTTAATCCGCACCTGGAACTGGCTTCCGTTTACTTTTGGAAGCACGTCTTTTCCCACCAGGGACAGAAGAAAGGCGCCCAGTGCAACCGTTGCAACCAGGTAAACCAGAACAATGGGCTTGCGGTAAGGCATCATACGGTCCATAAAACTCAGGAAGCGCAATCTCATCTTGTCAAACCTGCTCAGTTTTTCTTCTGACTCATGGTGCAGCAGGTCGGCCTTGTTTTTTACTGCCTTATGGTGATCTTCTTTCATGATCCAGTTGGCCATCACCGGCACAAAGGTTTGCGCCAGGAAGTAAGAGATGATCATACTGAAACCGATAGCAAGGGCCAGGGGCAGGAATAGCGATCCGGGGATGCCGCCCATAGTAAAGGCTGGTGCAAATACCGCGAGGATACAAAACAGGATGAGCAGTTTCGGGAAGGCGATCTCTTTACAGGCATCCCAGATGGCCAGCCGCTTGGGCTTACCCATATCCATATGCTGGTGGATATTCTCGATCGTGACGGTACTTTCATCCACAAGAATACCGATGGCGAGTGATAAGCCGCTTAAGGTCATGATATTGATGGTCTGCCCAAAGAGCGTTAAAAACAGTACCCCGGAAATGACTGAGGTGGGGATGGTCAGGATGACGATGATTGCCCCGCGGGGGTCACCAAGAAATAACAGTACCATCAGGCCGGTCAGTACGGCGCCAATTGCACCTTCGGTAATTAAACTTTTCACAGAATTGATCACATAAACCGACTGATCAAAGGCATAGCTCAGTTGTACATCCGGTGGCAGCTGTGCCTGCATTTTTGGCAATGCCTTTTTTAAACGCTGCACCACTTCCCAGGTAGAAGCATCTGCATTTTTAGCGATACTCAGGTATACAGACCGTTTACCATTCACCAGCGCATAACCGGCGGTAATATCAGCTGCATCTTCTATAGTAGCAACGTCTCTGAGGTAAAGGCTTTGTACGCCCCCTTTGTATAAGGGGATGTTTGCAAAATCTACAATGTTATGGATAGTTGTATTGGTAGGCGTGATATAGTTTTTATCACCGATACGCACGTTTCCTGAAGGACTGGTCTGGTTATTTACCCTGATTGCCGCTACGATCTGATCTGGAGTGAGGTGATGTGACCTTAAGGCTGTGGGATCAATTTTGACCACCACTGTACGGATATTCCCGCCAAAGGGAGGGGGTGACAGCAGGCCGGGGATAGTGGTAAATGCGGAGCGCACATACACGTTGGCTAAATCTGCCAGTTCATTGTTGCTCCGTGTGGGACTGCTGATGATGACCTGGCCTACCGGTAAAGTGGATGCATCAAAACGGATAATAAACGGCGGATTGGACCCACTCGGAAAGATAGCCTGGGCACGGTTTGCTGCTGCTGCAGTTTCTGCCGCAGCGGCGGCCATGTTTGTACCCGGGTAGAAGGTCAGTTTGATGAGGGAAAGCCCCTGCACATTTTTGGTTTCTATGCTTTTTACGCCGTTTACATACAGCAGGATATTGATATACGGTTTTGCAAATAACGTTTCCATCTGGTTAGGAGTATACCCGCCAAATGGATGGGCAATGTACAAAACCGGCAGCTCAAGTCTTGGAAATATATCTACCTTGACAGAACGTATGGCATTGATCCCGAAAAATAACAGCGATGCTACCAGTACCAGGATCGTGATGGGTTTTCTTAAGGCGAATAGGATTAAATTCATAACGATTGATTTAAATATATTGTAGGTGGAGAGGTGATCATAGATTTTTATAGAAGATAGAAAAATCGCCTGTAGAAGCCGCCTTGAGCAACAAGGCCTGCCAGACATTATTGTAGGCGATATCCTGATCTGTCTCTGCTCTCACCAGTGCGTAAAGTGCCTGCGTAACATCTACCAGGCTCGTCAGGCCACTGCGGTAAAGCACCTGTTTCTGCACGTAAGCATCTGTAGCAGCCTTTACCTGGTTGGGTGTTTCATAATAATCTGCTATCGCGTTTTTGAGCCTGCTGTCAGACTGTACCAGCTGGGCATTGAGCTGCTGTTGTACCAGGTTCATCTCATCTTTTAAACCTTCACTGATCAATCTCTGTGATTTCACTTGCTGCCTGACCCTGAGTGGCTGCGTAATATTCCAGGTTACCCCAACGGCAACAAGGTAGTTATACCTTACTGGGTCAATGCCTCTGAAAAAGTCATCTGTATAATTACTTTGATTGGCCGAATAGTTACTGGCGAAGCCGGATCCCCTGGTCTGGAATACACTGCCTAAAGTAAAAGTGGGGTAATTCATGGTGCGGTAATACTTTGCCTGTTCTTCACTCACCAGAACCCTGCTTTTGTAATATTGCAGCAAGGGATGGGCAGATGAAACAGAATCGGCAGCAGCTGGCATGACCGCCGGCAGCCGGGATATAAAAAAGGTGTCAATATTCAGTTTTTGCGGTGTGATACCGAGAAACTGGATCAGGTTCCTGGATTGTTCATCCTCGGCATCCATGGCCCTGAGCAGGATGCTCCTGGCACTGGAAACTTCGGCATTTGCCTGGGAAGAATCAACACCGGCAACCAGGTCATGTTTTGCTTTAACCACAATAATGTTCTTCAGCGTATCGGCCCTGTCCAGGTTTTTTTGATAAGAAGCCGTCAGGCGCTGTGCGGCGAGTAAATTAAGATAGGCGCCTGCCACTCTTATCTCATGCTGGAAGATCTCCTGCCGGGTATCATTGTTGTCGCGGCTGGCGGTGGCTGCTGCGGTTTTTATTTTTTCCTTTGCACGGCCGAATGAAAAGAAGTCCCAGTTGACATTGGCAAGGTACAGGGAGCCAAAAGCGGCATTCCAGTTCTGATTGGCCAGCGGCAGGCCGGAAGAGGCAATTCCAGGAGATCCGAACGTGTAGGAGGGACCGTTCTGCCCGTTTATAGTGCCGTAATCTATCTGCCCGGATAAATTGAGGTTTGGCAGGTATTCCATCCTGGCCTGCTGCACGCTTGCTTTAGAGGCAGCCGCGTATTTTTCTTTTGCCTTGATGGTTCCATAGTTCTCAACGGAGATCTTCAGAGCATCCTTCAATGTGAGGGTTTGCTGAGCGGCTAACCGTGCCGGGAAGAAACACAGGCAGGCCATACTAAACGTTATGGTGCCTGCTAAGGCGCCTGCTTTGATGGTAGGTATTTTTCTTTTTTTCATGCCATGCGGATTAATGTTTAGTGTGACAATCATTTTTTTTATTTAAACGGACAGATAGGTCTGTTCTTATGCGCGCAGAAGCCTCCTATCCGGATAGTCTGGAGGATCTGAATCAGGTGCTTTTACTTTTCAGCAGCAAAAGCCTGAAAAAAATCGGATTCCTTCAGTTCACAAAGATATTATTGGATATTGACTAGACAAGTCTGTACATTAATTTGATTTGATAAATTACATTCAAATGATTTATTGAATTATAAATGTCTGATATGTAGTTTGATATGAAAATTATAATCAAAATATACTAAATATGACTTTACGAAATCAGTTATATGTTGTAAAAACAGATAGATTTGTCTACATATATGATTTGAGATGAATACAAAAATACATTCAGAGAAAACACAAGATCATAAAGCCATACATGGCTTGGATGCAGGGTCGCCGTGGTTGGCATTAATCATTGTGTTAACAGCTCCGTTATTATCAGTTGTAGATACCTTTATCGTTAATGTAGCTATCCCATCCATCAAAAAAGGAGTTCATGCTACTGATGCGCAGGTTCAGTTGGTCATAGCAGGATATCTGCTTGGTTATGCATCATTCCTGATCACAGGCGGCAGGGCCGGAGACCATTTTGGAAGAAAGAAAGTATTCTTCTGGGGGATGTTTAGTTTTACGGTGATCTCCTGCCTTTGCGGCCTGGCAAGAACACCGTTCGAGCTAAATGTTACACGGTTCTTCCAGGGAATGAGCGCTTCATTTATGCTGCCGCAGTCCATCGCGTTTATACAGCTGTTATTTCATGATCCGAAAGAGCGTTCTAAAGCCATAGGTTATTATGGCCTTACGCTTGGCATGGCATCCATCATTGGCCAGGTGCTGGGCGGATACTTTTCCGGGTTACATACGTTTGTTGAGGGCTGGCGCCTGATCTTTTTTATCAATCTGCCGATAGGCATATTGGCCTTGTGGGCAACATCCCGTTATTTACCTGAAACAGAGAAGAACGGGCACCAGGTATTTGACTATTCCGGGATTGTAATTTTAACAGCCGGTTTATTCTGCCTGATTATACCGCTGATACTTGGCCGTGAGGCAGGCTGGCCATTATGGAGTTTTGCTCTGCTGGTCCTTTCCGGGATCATCTTTGTCATCTTCATCTATGACCAGAAGGCGAAACGCAGGAAACAGTCAAACCCATTGGTAGATGTAGAACTCTTTCATCACAAAGAATTCAATATCGGGCTGCTGGCCGTACTGTTTCAGTTTATGGCCCACACCTCATACCTCATGACTGCGGCAGTATTTTTTCAGAATGGCCTTGGGTTCTCCTCCCTGCAGTCCGGTCTGTACTTTGCATTACCGGGATTGTTATTTACTTTCTCATCCGTTTTAGCCTCTAAACTGGTACCCGAATATGGCAAAGTGATTGTGAAGGCGGGAGTGGTTATGATTATGATTGCCTTTCTGTTTCAAATCCTGTTTTTTAAGCCGGGGGTGAGCAGCCTGCTGATCTATTTGCTGATGGGAACTTACGGTTTTGGTAACGGGCTAGTGCTTTCTTCTTTGCTTAACATTGCGCTGAAAAGTGTACCGCACAAGTTTACGGGAGCAGCGGCGGGCATTTACGCCACCTTTCAGCAAACTGCTTCTGCATTGGGTATAAGTATTATCGGCGGGGTATTTTTCTATGTGATCAAAATTGATCCTAAACATATAAACTACTTAAAAGCTTTTGACTACAGTACGGCAGGGGATATTATCTGCCTTGCGCTGGTGTGGGTGATGCTTTCGCTTTTGCCCCGTATAAAAAAAGAAGCCGGAAAATAAGATCAGTACGGAATCTGATCAGAAAAACTGGTTCCCTTGCCTACAGAACTTTCTACGGTAATCGAGTGGTGATTCTGGTCTGCAATTTTCCTGACCAGCATCAGCCCGATGCCTACTCCTGTTTCATTTGCTGTTCCCGGCGTATTCTCCCCCTCGGCAGTCATGATCTTGCGCAGCTGTTCCCAGGTCATGCCAATACCGGGCTTTCCGGAGATTGAACAAAGGTTATATTAAATACTTGCGATATGCAAGTATTGTTGCTATTTTTGTGAAATGAAAGAAATTACTCAGCGTTCGAACTGTCCGGTAAGTTTTTCACTGGATTTTCTGGGAGACAAATGGTCCCTGCTGATCATTCGGGACATGATGATAGCCAATAAATCTACCTATGGAGAGTTTTTACAGTCTGACGAAAAGATCTCTACAAATATTCTGGCAGATCGTTTGGTTGTTCTTGAACAAAATGGGTTTATCACACGCAGTGTATCATCTGAAAAAAAGAACAGGATAATCTATAGAATGACAGAAAAGGCTATTGACCTGGTTCCGATCATTATGGAATACAATATTTGGGGCGCAAAATATAACCCCAACGGAGATCATGCGTTACTGAAGGAGTTAAATGAAGATAAGCAAAAAACCATCTTAAAATATCAGGAAAAGATCCGCAGCAGTATCAATGATAGGAGTGAGTGATTTCGGCTCCTTTGAGCTGGTATGGCAGCAACCTCTCCATTTCGGGGAGAGGCTGCTGTAAGCTTATTTAGTTTTGTACCGAAGGCTGGTACACTTCCTTTAAAAAAGTAGCCAGGCTGGCAGGTTTTCTTCCGAGAATGTTTTCCAAAAGGGGATCGGTTTCTCCCAATTCTCCTGCCTTGGTTGCGGCCGCCCAATCAGCGGCAAATTTTGCATAAAAAGAAGGAATGCCACACTGTTCCTGGTAGGCAATGTATTCAACCGGAGTTGTTTCTATTGCAGGTACGTTTTTTCCTGTTGCCTCTGAGAGTATGCGGGCTATATCCGTGGCTGACCAGCTTTGGCTGTTTGCCAGTGTGATATGTTGCGGGTATAGCTGATCTGAGCTGATAATGCGTGCCAGCCCCTCACCGATGTCAGCACGCGTAGCTGCGGCAGCCACGCCCGTTCCTGATGGAAACAGCACACCTTTTTCAATCACAGCACTGCCCAACAGAAAGGGAAATACATCTATATAAAGTGCGTTATGGGCAATGGTATAGGCCATTCCGGATGCTGCCAGGAGTTTTTCCATTTGAAGATCCCTTTCCGTCACGCCCGGAATTGTCCAGCCGCTTCCCTGTCTTCCCTGAATGGCGGTGTATACTACATATTTTACTCCGGCATCTTTTGCTGCGCGTATCGTATTGGCTTCAAGGCTCTGGTCTGAGAAGGCCGGGGCTGATACCATCAGTAATTTTTCAATACCGGAAAAGGCCGCCAGAAGGCTGTCATAATCGGAGTAATCGCCTTTTCTTACGGTGACGCCCGCTGCTGATAATTCTGCAGCTTTCTCCGGATCACGGGCAAGGGCAACAATTTGCTGTGCCGGAATAAGTTTGAGTAAAGCGTTGACTGTTTCTTTGCCCAATCCGCCTGTGGAACCTGTTATTAAGATCATAAGATATATTTTATTTTGAGACCACAAATATAACGATCGTTATATTGTAAAGTGCGGACATTCGGTTCTATGACTATCGATTGACTGAACAAGCCAGATAGGGTAGGAAATTTTCACAGCGGTCTGTGATGCAGCTTGCATTATGCAAGTATTATCCTATTTTTGTGAAAAGCAAAATCTAAAGATGGCACACCTACTTGATCAACCAGCCTGGAATGCACTGATATCAGGCAACAGTAACCTGTCTTATGGAACGTCCACAGCAAAATACTTTGATAAAGCAGTTTCGATCTTCGCAGATCTGGAAGACCAGTACTCTGGTGGGTTCAAAACTTTATATGATATTGTACCTGATGGGCAGCAGATTGGAGTCTTCTCCTTAGATAAAAACCTGAAAGCTGAGCCCTGGTCAGGAGTCAGCAGGATTGATGGTTTGCAAATGGTTTACCATCACGCCGCAAAAGAACTGACCGGCAATCACATCATCCGGGCGCTTGACAGCAGCGATGTTCCCGCAATGCTTTCATTGACCGGACAGGCAAAGCCAGGGCCATTTTTTGAAAAAACAATCGACTTTGGTCATTATCACGGAATATTCAGCGATGATATGCTGGTTGCCATGGCCGGGCAGCGGTTTCATCCAGGGGCCTTTGCGGAAATCAGCGGGGTATGCACCCATCCGGATTTTACCGGGAAGGGCCTGGCCCGGCAGCTGCTGTTGCATCAGATCAGGCGGATAAGGGAAAATGACGAAACTCCATTTTTACATGTCACGAGCTCAAATGTAAATGCTGTCAAACTTTATGAGTCAATTGGTTTTACAACCAGGACCGAGATCTGCATCCATATACTCAAAAAATAATTCCGGCCATTCGCTGAGGACATTTATGAGTATGAAATCAGGCATCTTCCCGTAAAGGAGGATGCCGTTAAAGCTAAAGCCCTTTGTTGAAAACCTCAACGGCTGCAACGGGATCATTGAAATAATCAGCGTGCTGTTGTCCGGTGTCACCAACATAGATCTCATAGGAATCATTTAAAATTCCATCAAAAATATCTTGCGCCACTGCGGCCGGAGGAAGACCATTTTCTCCGCCCATACCCTTTGTTGCTTCTGTATCGATCAGTGAGGGCATCACCTCAAATACTTTGATATTGGTATCCTTTGCCAATGTTAGTCTCAGTGCAACGGTGTGGGAATGCAACGCAGCTTTTGTATCAGAATACGTTGGCAGGATAATCAATGGATGGAAGGACACGTTTGAGGTGATATTGACAATCGCAGCTTCTGGCTGAGCTTTTAAAACAGGTATCAGGCTTTCAATAAGCCGTACCGGAGCAAAATAATTTGTTTCGAATTCTTTTTTTGACTTGTCAAAAGCACCCGCACCTTCACCCAGCGTATATAAACTGGCAACGCCTGCATTGTTAATCACCACACTGAGTTCAGGAAACTCATCTTTGATCCGGCTGACCAGATTTTCAACTGCAGCCTGATCCGTTATATCGCAGACCATTGCAGTAAGGCCCAGTTCCTTACCTGCTTTTTCTATCTTGGCAGCATTCCGCCCTGCAATAATTACTTTATTGCCTTCATCTCTTAGTTTTTTGGCTGTTGCATAGCCGATACCAGAACCTGCTCCGGTTACGAGAATCGTTTTTTTAGTTATGTTCATTTTATTTGAGGTTAATGAATAGTATCATTCATATTTATACTTGCATATTGCAAGTGTAAATGTAGTGTATATAACTTGCATTTTGCAAGTGATTAGAATAATATTTTTCAACCCTCAATAAAACAGCATATTAAGTCTTATGCTGAGCAGGTATTTTGTAAGGCTGCATCATTAATCAGGATAATACCCGTCATAAATTGACGCTATATCGTAAGTGATTTTGTTATAGGTTCCTGGTAATTTGTTGATTGTTATTGAGTTGTGCTTCGGTTGTCTTTTTGGTATAGGTTAGCAAACAATTGACAAATATGGAAACCAACTCCAATAGCGAAAATCCCGCAATAACATTTAATCCAAATCCTAAATTCTACAAAAGACTCAAATCATGAATGATATTTCAATCAAAGCCGATAATTTCGCCGCCAGTAAAAACTTTGTCCTTGTACATGCCGCCTGGCAGGCACCCTATGCATGGGAAACGGTAAAAGAGCATCTTTTGAAAGATGGGTACCTGGTTACCTCAATTCAGCTGCCGGGGCACGGGAAGGATCACACTGATCACAAGACTTTGCATATGGACTCCTATATCGCTTACGTGACCGATATAATTACGGCAATCGGTAACAAGGTCATCCTGGTGGGGCATAGTCTGGCGGGAATGATTATTTCCGGTGTGGCAGAACAAATTCCTGACCTGATTGAAAAGCTGGTTTATGTAGCTGCCTATGTTCCGGCCAGCGGACAGTCTGCCTATGCGCTTTCCTTACTTGACAAACAATCACTTCTGGGGGCTTCGCTGCTGGTATCTGAAGATCAGTCTGAATTTGATATCAAAAAAGAAGATATCATAAACATTTTCTGCCAGGATGCTTCTGATGAACTGCGGCAAATGATCCTTGAAAACTACCGGGCGGAACCCGCTGCGCCATTTTCTAATCCCGTAGTTTTAACCGGGGGGAACTTTGGCCGGACGGCTAAATATTATATGGAAACATTACAGGATCACGGCATAGGAAATGACCTGCAAAAAGAGATGATCACGGCAGCGGCCATTACCAATGTTTATGCGTTGAATACCGGTCATTCTCCCTCGCTGTCCATGCCGGATGCAGTTAGTGACATCCTTAAGAAGATTGCGCAGCAATAGATGTAAATGCGTATGTACAGATAGCCAGGTTTAAAGTACAATCCTTTCATCAAAAAACTCTTCCCGGAATAAGGTGCTTAAACCTGCTGCGGGAAGAGTTTGTTAGCACTGCAGGGGGCGTTTACTGCCGGCTGAGAATTTTAACTTCCGCAATATCAACCTGCATTTCTTCCCTGCGTATAGCTTCGTCAGAAAAGATCTTTTCCTTGCGCATATGGTACAATTCTGTCCGCTGTACGTGATAGATATCTTTAAGTACGCGCCGGTAAACATGTAGCTCTTTCTGGTCTTTTTCAAGGCATTCCATACAGTCAAGCTTGATGTGGGTGTGTTTAAGATGGTGCTCAAATTCCAGTTTCAGGCTCAGGAGCAGATCGTTGTCTACCATTTCGGCCTGGTGCTTGTCCTGCAGCCGGCGAAGTGCGGCGTTGATTAAACGGATGCGTATCTCAGCCTCCTGTTTTTCTTCAGGCACCATCGGGTCAATCTCTTCTAATTTAAGGGCCTTGATTATAAGGGGCAATGTCAGTCCCTGAAATACCAGTGTAACCAGTATCACAACAAATGTGATGAAGATGATCAGGTTCCTTTCGGGCAAAGGATTTCCATTCTCAAGTGTGATGGGCAGTGATAGTGCCGCCGCCAGTGAAACCACGCCGCGCATACCCGCCCAGCCAATAACAAATGAGCCTTTCCAGCCGGGATGCGGTTCCTTTTCCCGTACACTTTTAAAGAGCCATCGCGGAATAAATGTACCGGGGTAGATCCATACCAACCGTATCAGGATGACCAGCCCGCTTACCAGCAGCCCGTACTTCCATGCTTCGGTAAGTGAATAGCCTTCAAGCCCTGCCACGATGGCCGGAAGCTCAAGCCCGATCAATATGAACACCAGCCCGTTGAGGATGATTGAAATTGTTGACCACACATTAATAGTTTGCATCCTGCTTTGCCCGTCGGTAAAAATTTCATGTGAGCGGTAGGACAGAAAAAGCCCGCCGCTGACTACGGCCATCACACCGGAAAAGTGAAATTCTTCGGCAGCGAGGTACATCAGGTAGGGGGAGATCAGCGTAAAGGCAGAGTCAATACTGGAGGTTGTTGGTAAAAAACGAAGAATGAGATACATCACATAAGCTACTGCAAGCCCAACCGCTATACCCATCAGCGTAACAGTAACAAAGCTGATGGAAGCCTCCTGAAAAGAAAACTGGCCCGCAATGGCTGCAGCCAGCGCAAAGCGGAATACAATCAGACTGGATGCGTCATTCACCAGACTTTCCCCTTCCAGGATGGTGATGATACGCTTAGGCACGCGGATGGTCTTCAGTACAGATGTGGCAGCGATGGCATCCGGAGGAGATATGATACCGCCCAACAGGAAACCAGTGGCCAGGGTAAAGCCCGGAATAAAGCTGGATACCGTATAGGCAACAACAGTGGAGGTACAAAATACAAGCCCGAAAGCCAGCAGGGAAACCGGGCGCTTCCATTTCCAAAGCTCATTCCATGATGTCCACCACGCTGCCTCATACAAAAGTGGCGGCAAAAAGATCAGGAATATAAGATCCGGCTTGATGTTTATGGCGGGCATTCCCGGTATGATGCTGATGACAAGGCCGGCTAACACCAGAAAAATAGGATAGGCAATTTTTAAACGGCGTGCCAGTAAGATCAGGAGGAATGCCGCCGAAAGCAGAAGTAAAAACTGAAGGAGTGTATAATGCATAGTAATAAATAATCTTGACTGGTTCAATAGCCTGCCGGGAATGTTCAATCATTCAATACCGGTGCCATTTATTAAATTTCAGGTTATCAAGGGTTTGAAGTTTAGATTTGATTTTAAAATTACGATATATCGTAATTTTATGCTGAGATCGTTAAATAGCGAAAGGGGCAAAGAATATATTTGCGGTGTTGAAAAATTTATCGCAAATTTAAATTTAAGTTTATCACTGATACATCACCAAATATAATTCTATAACCTGAATGTTTACACGAGTCCTCATTTTTAATAAAGATGAATCCTGAACGCACTTTTACAGACTCCGAACTGATCCGGAAACTGAAGGATAATCAGGAAGACGCTATGATTATTTTGTATAAGAGCTACTGGAAGGTATTGTATATCTCTGCGTTCAAAATCCTTCAGGATAAGCATGCCTGTGAAGATATTATACAGGAACTATTCATAAAGATCTGGAACAAAAGGGCCGAACTGGAAATCCGTTCCTCTATACAGTCCTATCTTCTGGCCGCCGTCCGTTACGAGGTATTCCGTAAAATCAGGGAATCAAAAAACTATGAGCCTATCATAAATGATATCATTGAAACCGTCTCTGACCGTTCGGCATATGATATACTCGAATATAAGGAGCTGCAGGCCCGGATCTCCGGCGTGATTGACACGTTACCGGCAAAATGCAAACAGGTATATATGCTCAGCAGGATTGAACTTTTAAGCCATAAAGAAATATCATCTCAGCTTTCCATTTCCACTAAAACGGTGCGCAATCATCTGACCAAAGCCCTGGAGCACTTGCGGATCAGTATGAACCAGGTGCTGTTATTTTTGATTTTTCTTTTTCACCTCCGCTAAACCGTTTTTATAGCAGATAACTCTGCTGCCCCCGTTTTTCCGGCGTTTAACGCTCTTTTTGGCCTGCTGAAATAAAATAATAAAAAAATATTATTTTTCACTGGGACATAGGCCCTGTTTTTTACTCTTAGTAAAAAAGGCCCATGGTGAACAAAGAAGAATTTCTCAAACTTTTAGACAAGTATCTGGCGGGTAATGCCTCAGCTGAAGAGGAGATTTTTTTATCCGGCATTTACCAGCGGATGGAGGATAAATATGAATGGACGGCAGCAGAGATGGATGCGCTTGACCAGATGGAATCCAAACTTATTCTCCGGTTTAAAAAATCTATAGCACAGGCCGAACTGCCGGAAAGCGGTGGCAGCAGTTATACAACAAAGTCTTATTACCGGTATTCAAAATACATGGCTGCGGCTATTCTGCTGATTGTTTTCAGTGCCGGGATTGGCTTGTGGCTGCATGAATCGCCGGTGTCAAAAGTTAGCCGCATCTTTGTTGACAATCACCTGGAAAATGTGATCACCCACAGGAATAACTCTGGCAGCACCGAAAGGCTTGTATTTGCCGATCAGAGTTATGTAGACCTGACAGCGGGAAGTAAAGTTACTTACGACAGGGATTTTGCAGGCGCACACCGCCAGGTATATCTTGTTGGGGAAGGTTTTTTTCAGATCACTAAAGATCATACAAAGCCCTTCATCGTTTATACTGATCATGTAGTGGCCAAGGTATTGGGAACAAGCTTTGTGGTTAAAAGCGGTTCAAGTGGTTCTGCGGCTGCTGTACTGGTAAAAACCGGTAAAGTATCAGTTTTTAAAGCAAAGGAATTTACAAAGGAAAATGCTGAACCGAATTTGCTGGATGGCGTTATCGTTATCCCAAATCATGCAGTAAGCCTTGGCCTTACACAGGAACTGGAATTGAAACTGGCCGTTTCGCCTGCCGTACTCAAACCCGTGGCCGTTGAGAAATTTGATTTTGACCACACCCCCGTTGATACCGTGTTTTCAAGACTTCAGGATACCTATGGCATTGCCATCGTCTATGATAAAGTGAAGATGGGCTCCTGCTCACTTTCTGTAAATATGGGAAAGGAAGACTTTTATCAGAAGCTGGAATTAGTGTGCAGAACAATTGGTGCGTCTTACCGGGTACGCAACGGGAACGTATATGTGTCGGGAGCCGGATGTGCCAGGTAGACCGTCAGTTAAATTATAAAGAAAAGGAGAGCTTATGAAATAAACAGACGAACGGGACTTAAATAAAAAAGGCGGTTAATGAACCAACATTAACCGCCGTAAACCGCACATCTTCTCACGGACGCGGATAGCTTTGAACCAAATATTCACCGAACAAAACCAAGTAAAAATATGAAAAAAGGATTACCTTTTTCATTAGCTAATGCTATAATGAAAATTTCGCTTATTTCAACCTTTATTTTTTCCTTTACATTATGCGCGTACTCCACTGAAACAGTGGGGCAGGAAGTATATAATAAAGAGATAAGTGTCTCTGTAAAAGAACAAAATATCAAGCTCACGCTGGACAAGATCGCTAAGGAAGCAGGCATCAAATTCAGCTACAGCCCGGAACTCATCGAGACCGTAAAAAACATAACCCTCAGCGAGAGGAATAAAAGATTATCCTACATCCTGGATAAGCTGCTGCCCCCCTTAAAGATAGGCTATACCTATTTCAATAATTACATCATTCTGAATAAGACCACTACAGGTGCGGAAAACAATTCCGCCGGTGGTGCAGGATCGAAACCGGTTGCCATCACAGTATCCGGGAAGGTTACCGATACAAAGGGCATCGTCCTGCCAGGGGTGAGCGTGCTGATCAAAGGAATTCAGAATGGCACCACGACAGACCGGAATGGAGAGTATAAGATCAGTGTTCCGGATGATAACGCCGTGCTGGTCTTTAAATATATCGGTTTCTTAACCCAGGAAGTTTCCGTATCAGGCCGCGGTATGATTAATGTGACAATGCTTGAAGATGCCAAAAACCTGGATGAAGTAGTAGTGGTTGCCTATGGTAAAACCACACAAAGAACCTCAACAGGCGCATTGCAAAGCGTAAATTCTAAAGACCTGCAGGATATTCCTGCCTCTCAGTTTGCTCAAAAGCTGCAGGGTAAGCTTTCCGGTGTGGAAGTAAACCAGACTTCCGGCAGGCCGGGACAGGGCATTCAGGTACGCATCAGGGGTTCTGCTTCTATTTCAACATCGGCCACTCCATTGTATGTTGTTGACGGATTTCCGATAGTAGGGGATATCAGCAGTATTAATCCGGATGAGATTGAAACTGTGACTGTGTTGAAAGACGCTGCCTCAACCGCTTTATACGGATCACGCGCAGCGTTTGGCGTTGTACTGGTCACTACCAAAAGTGCTAAAGCCGGGCAAACCAACATCAGTGTGAATGCCTACACCGGCCTGCAGACGGTACCTCAAAGAGGCCGTCCGGATATGATGACGGGGACGGAATGGGCGCAGTTCAAAAAAGAATCTTTTGAAGACCTCGGTCAGCCGGTTCCCGCAGCCTTCCAGAACCCTTCACAGTACGGCGCGGGTACAGACTGGTATGATGCCATGTTCCGTACCGGCCAGATCAGTGATTACAGTATATCTGTGAATACCAACAAAGACAAATTCAGCAATTCCTTCACCGCAGGTTATTTCAACCAGAAGGGTGTGGTGCTGAATTCAAATTACTCAAGGATCTCCCTTCGTAACAACGCGGTCTATAAAATTGCCGACAATCTCAGGGTAGGAGCCAATATAGCACCTTCCTATAATTACGGTAACGATGCGCTGACAGATGGCGGATTTGGCGGCGGGAACGGCTTACTGTCAAACGCAACGCTAACGCCCCCGATCCTGAACTACAGAAATCCGGATGGGTCATTGCCCGTTACCGTAACTTCTCCGGGCATCACTGCCTTTCCTACACCTAACTGGGTACGCTCCATACAGGATATCAATAACACGAATAATACCAACAGGTTGCTGTCCAATGTTTTTGTCGAATATGAACCCATTCCAAGACTGGTACTCAGGTCCAGTATCAATTTTGATCTGGGGCAAACCACCAATAAATACTTTCAGCCCTCAACTGCTTCTTTAGGTTTTAATACCAACCCCAGCAGCCTGAATGCGCGTTTAAGACAAATCAACAGCAATTACTATTCATGGCTGTCTGAAAATACCGCCACCTATTCCAAACAGATCAAAGATCATGGATTTGAGGTCCTTGCCGGTTATACCGTTCAGCGTTTCAAGAGTACTGCAACTACTGTGAGCGGCTCTAATTTTCCGGATGACAGGGTGCAGACCATCGGCGCTGCGCTAGTGAAGGACAATCCTGTAATGGATGTGCAGGAATGGGGGCTGATCTCTTACCTTGCCCGCTTAAATTATAACTTCAAACAAAAATACCTGCTGAGTGCAAGTATCAGGCGTGATGGTTCCTCGCGTTTTGGCACAGACAACAAATGGGGTAATTTCCCTGCCGTTTCAGCCGGCTGGGTAGTCAGTGAAGAATCTTTCGCAAAGAATATCAAAACACTGTCCTTCTTTAAAATCCGCGGAAGTTACGGTCTGGTGGGCAACAACAATATTGGTAACTATACCCAATATGCTACTGTAAGCAGCTTGAGCGGAGGAGCTACAAACAATTCTCCATTCGGATCAACTACCGGAAGCGGCGTTGCAGTTACCAACCTCGGAAACAGTAATCTAGGCTGGGAGAATACCAAACAGCTGGACATAGGTGTAGACCTGGGGATTTTCAGTGACAGGATCACCTTTACCTATGATTATTACAGGAAGAAAACCTCAAACCTGCTGTTCTCCCTTCCGGTGCCACTTGAATCCGGATTTTCAACCTTTCCGGGCAACGTAGGGGAAGTGAAGTTCTGGGGACATGAATTTTCTGTGAACACCAACAACCTGACCGGAAAGTTCAAATGGAGTACAAACTTTAACATTGCTTTCAGTGACAATAAAGTGCTCAAACTTTCGGGGTTGACCGATGCAATCTATACGTATTCGGGAGCAGCGGAGACCATCACTAAAGTTGGTGGCAGGATAGGCCAGTTTTACGGGTTGGTACAGCAGGGAGTGTATGTGAACCAGGCAGATTATGACAGTTCGCCCAAAAATGTCAATTCACAGGTCGGCACTGTAAAGTACAAAGATGTAAACGGTGACGGTGTGATCAAATTTGGTGATACCGATGGCGATAAAACTATCCTCGGCAATCCTTTTCCAAAGTTTACCTATGGTATTACCAACAACCTGTCTTACAAAAGTTTTGACCTTTCAATCGTTGCTACAGGCGCCCAGGGTAATGATATTGCGGTGATGAGTGAATCAGGTACAACAAATCTTGACGGCGTGTTCAATGTTTTAAAGGAGGTGAAGGACCGATGGAGGTCGCCGGAGAACCCCGGTGCGGGCAAATACGGTAAAACAACCTCCGCTACAGGTGATGAAAGGGACAGGCTGAGTTCCCGTTTTATAAGAAACGGAAGTTACCTTGCCCTGAAGAACATTACCCTGGGATATAGTGTTCCGGTAAAAAACTGGAAGGCCGTAAAAAGCATACGCTTTTACAGCAGCATTCAGCAGGCCTATGTATTTACCAAATACAATGGATCTAATCCTGAGATCAGCACCAATGTTGACGGAGGGGCACCGAGCTCCCTTCTCCAGGGCTTTGATTTCTCGGCCTATCCATTACCGAGAACGATTACCATTGGACTGAACCTGAACCTTAATTAATTCAACCTGATCATCCTATAAAGATAATTATGAAAACGAAGATAATTGCTATTGCCATCCTGGTCATTTTGGTTAGCGCCTGTAAAAAAAGCTTTTTGGAAATTCCATCCGAGACCGATCTCAGTACACCCCTGTATTTTAAATCCCAGTCTGATTTTCAGCAGGCCATCAATGGAGCGTATGCGCCTTTACGCGGTGCTTATAACGGCACCAACGGCGCATGGACAATGGGGGAGTTAAGGTCTGACAATACCACCTATAAATATAATCCCAATGACCGCGGTACCATCAACCCGGAATATATAGCCGATTTCCAGGACGACAATTCCAGTACCACAACCCCTAACAAATACGTGTCAGATTACCAGGTGATTGCCCGTACAAACCAGATCCTGTCATTGATAGACGGGGTAGATTTTGATGTCACTGCAAAAAACAACATCAAAGGCCAGGCTCTTTTTTTACGGGCTTTCGCGTACTTTGACCTGGTACAATACTTTGGCAGCGTTCCCCTGCACCTGAAACCGGCAACCACGCTTGATGAAACAGCCCTGCCGCTGAGCACTCCCGATGACGTATATAAACAGATTATTGCTGATGCGCAGCAGGCGGCAACCTTACTTCCTGATAAGGCGGCACAGGAACCGGGCAGGGTTACTTCCGGCTCTGCCAAAACATTACTTGGCAACGTTTATATTGTTTTAAAGCGCTGGGCCGATGCGGAAACAACACTCAGAACAGTGACCGGTTATTCCTTACTGGGCAACTATTCAGATGTATATGAAGTTTCCAACAAAAATAACAGTGAATCCATTTTTGAGATCCAGTATAAAGAAGGTACAGAAGGGTTGCAGAGCAATTTCTTTTATACCTTTTTGGTGCAGCCCATCACCGCCCAGGAAATTACCGCAGTTACCGGAATCCCGGAGAACTCACGTTCTATTGAAGGATATAACATCCCTACGCCAGATATTATTGCGGCCTATGAAGCGAACGATAAGCGGAAGGCGGCCTCAATTGGCTTTATAACCGCCGGAGGGGTAAGCTATCCTTTTATTAAGAAATATCTGCACACCCACGCACTGTCAGACAATACCAATGATAACTGGCCGGTCTACCGCTATGCAGAGGTACTGCTGCTGCTTGCAGAAGCATTAAACGAACAGGGTAAAACCCCGGATGCCCTGCCGTTCATCAATCAGATAAGGACCAGGGCAGGATTGCCCGCTACAACTGCCAGCGGACAAACGGAAGTTCGCAATGCGATCATCCAGGAAAGAAGGGTAGAACTTGCATTTGAGAATAAAAGATGGCTGGACCTTGTGCATTTCGGAATTGCCGACCAGGTGATGAAAGCCTATGGCACAAGGGTGAAAGCCAACCCGCAAGCCTATTATTTTCCAGTAGGCAACGGCCCGGCTCCGGCCTCCTATACAAACATCCGGTTGTTGTTCCCTATACCGGCATCTGAAGTTGCGCTTAACCCTTATTTTTAATAAAAAAGCTATAGTCTGCCGGGCTATAGCTTTTTGCCCAATATAGAATTGAAATTGACCGAATATGAGAATATTATTAACTGTAGTGTGCTTTTTGCTTTTTACCCATACGTTGACCGCCCAGGTTGATGTGGTAAACCTGCTGACCGAGAATCAGAAAGAACCCAATAACATTGATAGCCGCAGGCCGCGTTTTAGCTGGCAGTTATCAGAAAAAAGCGGAAAGCCTGTTCTTCAGCAGGCTTATGAAATTGAAGTGGATACTGCTGATGTAAAGAATGGTAAGGCCGCCGCTATATGGACAAGTGGGAAGGTGGCTTCAACACAGTCCATGTATGTGCCCTATAACGGTAGTGCTTTAAGATCAGGGCATAAGTATTCATGGAAAGTACGCGTTTGGTTCAATGACGGCAAACAATCAGCATGGAGCCGGCCGGTGTCCTGGAAAATGGCACTGCTGTCAACGGCAGACTGGCGGGCAAAGTGGATCAGCCCGGCAGAGAAAAATGCGGTGAATGATCCTGCGCCATTACTCCGGACAGACTTTTCATTGAACAGGGAAATAGCAGAGGCGACGGCCTACATCACTTCCCATGGGTTTTATGAAGCGAACATCAACGGGCAGAAGGTAGGCAACGCTTATCTTACGCCGGGCTGGACAAGTTATAACAAAAGATTGCAGTACCAGGTATATGATGTTACAGGATTGATGAAACAAGGTGCAAATGCCATAGGCGTTGCGCTGGGCAGCGGATGGTACAGAAGCCCTTTGGGCCCCGATCATCCAAGACCGGATTTTTATGGTAAGGAAGTGGCGCTGCTGCTGCAGATCAAAGTTACCTACCGTGACGGTTCTGAACAAATGATTGTCTCGGACGAAAACTGGAAGTCGTCAACCGGGGGACTGCGCTTTGCAGAGATCTATGACGGATGCACTATAGACACCAGAAAGGAGCAAAAAGGATGGCAAACATCAGGTTTTAACAGTGCGGACTGGCAACCTGTAAAAGTAAATACCTATCCTAAAGCCAATCTGGTAGCTACTTATAATGAGCCGGTAACCAAACACGAAACCTTTAAACCCATAAAAGTGATTACCACCCCTTCGGGAGAAAAAGTAATTGATTTCGGGCAGAACCTGGTAGGCTGGGTCAGCCTGAATATAAAGGGCAGGGCAGGTGATTCCATTAAAGTATCACATGCCGAGGTATTGGATAAGGCCGGTAACTTTTACACCGAGAATCTTAGATCAGCAAAAGCACAGAACATTTACATCTTAAAAGATAATGCCAAACACGTTTTTGAACCACAATTTACCTGGCAGGGCTTCCGCTATGTTAAAATTGAAGGTCTTAGAGCTGAGCTGAACCCGGACGACTTTACTGCGGTTACGATCTATTCAGATATGCGTACTACCGGAAGTTTTAAATGCTCCAATCCAATGCTGAACCAATTGCAGCACAATATACAATGGGGGCAAAAAGGAAACTTCCTGGATGTGCCTACGGATTGCCCGCAGCGTGACGAACGGCTGGGATGGACAGGTGATGCACAGGTTTTTGCGCATACAGCGGCGTTCAACATGGATGTACATAACTTTTTCACCAAATGGCTGAAAGATGTAGCTGCTGACCAGTATCCCTCAGGCAGCATCCCTTACATCATTCCGGATATTTTTACCGATGGTAAAAATGAAGTTGGAGGAAGTTCGGGCTGGGGTGACGTAACGGCCATAGTACCCTGGAATATGTACCTGGCTTATGGCGACAGGCAGATCCTGGCAGACCAGTTTTCAAGCATGAAGGCATGGGTAGGCTACATCCAAAAGCAAAACAAAAGAGACCTGTGGGTAAGTGGCAACCACTTTGGCGACTGGCTGTTCTACAGCGTAAATAATGACAGGGATGGTACTTCTGCAATCACCAATAAATACCTCATTGCACAATGCTTTTATGCCTATTCTGTGCAGATCCTGATCAATTCAGCAAAAATACTCAACAAAAAAACTGATGAAACCTATTATTCACAACTGTTGAAAAAGATCAAAGATGCCTTTGTGAAGGAATATGTAACACCAAACGGCCTGATCTCATCCGATACACAAACAGCATATGCGCTGGCGCTGGAATTTGATATGCTGCCGGTAAGTTTAAGGCAGCAGGCGGCAGACCGGCTGGCGAAAAACATCGCCGGTTACAAAAACCACCTCACTACAGGTTTTTTAGGGACACCCTATCTGTGTGACGCCCTAACCAGATTTGGCCATGCCGATGTGGCTTACAAACTCTTGTTACAGGATAGCTACCCATCCTGGTTATATCCGATCAAACAGGGTGCAACTACCATCTGGGAGAGATGGGACGGTATTAAAACCGACGGCACTTTCGAGGAAGCATCCATGAACTCCTATAATCATTATGCTTACGGTGCTATTGGCGACTGGATGTATCAAAACATAGCAGGTATACAGGCAGCTGAACCGGGTTATAAAAAGATAATGATCAAACCCCTTTTGGGCGGCAAACTTAGCTGGGCTGAAGCCAGCTATGAGTGTCCTTACGGGCTGATCAAAAGCAGGTGGGAAATTGCAGATCAAAAACTGGAGCTCACTGTTACGATCCCGCAAAACACTACTGCCGACGTTTTTGTGCCTGATGCGCAGGGCAAAAACTATAAGAAATATACAGTTCAGGCAGGTGATCACCATTTCAGCAGATAATACAGTATAAAATTGAAATGTTTTTTATCCAAAAAATATGGCGTACTTAAAAGATCTATCTCTATGCCTGCTCCTGCTTTGTTTCATTTTTACAGTTGCTAGAGCACAGGGCGTTCCTGGAAATAAAGCGGGTATAAACAGCAAGCCCGGTTTTAAGGCAGTGGAAACGGGATTCCTCACTACTCCTGATTCCATCCAGACCAGTGTTTACTGGTACTGGCTGTCTGGAAATGTCTCCAAAGAAGGGGTAATCAAAGACCTGGAAGCAATGAAAAAGGTTGGGATCAACAGGGCTTTCATCGGTGATATCGGCTTAAACGACGTACCCTTTGGTAAGGTGAAATTCATGTCAGAAGACTGGTGGGATATTTTACACACTGCCCTGAAAACGGCAACCCGTCTGAATATACAGATCGGGCTTTTTAACAGTCCGGGATGGAGCCAGTCCGGTGGCCCATGGGTCAAACCCGCGCAAACCATGCGCTACATGAACTCCTCACAGATCATGGTAAAAGGTCCGGTATCGTTCAATAAACAACTGGTCAAACCAGACCCTGATTTCCAGGATGTAAAGGTGCTGGCATTCCCTGTTCCGGCAGATTATGATTCTGATATCAGTGTATTAAAACCGAAGATCTCATCAGTACAAACTATAGACTCACTGGGTAACCTGATGGATAAAAATCTGTCAACCGGTATCCGCTTCAAAAAAGACCAGCAGTACTCCTTAGACATTAGCGTGGCCAAACCGTACACGGTACGCAGTTTGACCCTGGCAACCCTGCATAAAGCCGTCTACCTCGAAGGAGACCTCCGGGCGAAAGTCAATGGCGTTTATGTCACACTCAAACATTTTATAGTTGACCGCCGGAGCCCGGCGCTGAACTTTGGCTTTCTGCCCTGGGCTGAATCTGTGGTTGCCATACCTGCCACTACGGCTACGGACTTCAGGTTACTGCTCACAAACATCTCAGCCAATTCAGGTTTAGCGGAATTGAAATTGTCATCTACCTCCATGATGGAAAATTACAGGGAGAAAACACTCGCCAAAGCATGGCAAACGGAAGACCTGATCTGGAATGCCTATATGTGGGAGCCGCAACCCCGGGAGCATTCCGGTTCTATCATTGACCCTGCCAGGGTGATTGACATTTCAGCCTACATGAACGCACAGGGAGTCCTCAAATGGAAAGTCCCTCCCGGCAACTGGATGATTGAACGTACAGGCATGACACCTACCAACATGCATAATGCGCCCGCCACGCCTGAAGCTACAGGTTTTGAAACGGATAAAATGAGCAAAGCCCACATCCGTGAACATTTCGATTCCTATGTAGGGCAGGTGTTAAAACGGATACCGGCGGAGGATAGAAAGACGTTTACTGTGGTGGTAGCCGATAGTTATGAAACAGGAAGCCAGAACTGGACAGACCTGCTGATCCCTGAGTTTCAAAAGAAATACAAATATGATGCTGTACCCTTCATCCCGGTTTTACAGGGCAAGATTGTAGGCAGTGCCGATCTTTCAGACCGTTTCCTCTGGGACTTGCGCCGTCTCATTGCAGATGACGTGGCCTTAAATTATGTTGGGGGGCTGAGGGAGGTAAGCCATGAGCACGGTTTGACCACCTGGCTGGAAAACTACGGCTATTTTGGCTTCCCGGCAGAATTCCTGCAATACGGTGGGCAGTCTGACGAGGTGGGGGGTGAATTTTGGGGAGAAGGACGTTTAGGCACTGTAGAAAACAGGGCTGCAGCTTCAGCCGCCCACATTTACGGCAAGGCTAAGGTTTCCTCAGAGTCGTTCACTTCAGCTGGTCAGCCCTGGCGTGCCTATCCTGCCGCGCTAAAACCACGCGGGGACAGGTTTTTTACTGACGGGATAAACAACACCCTGCTGCATGTATTTATCCATCAGCCTGAAAGTGACCCTAAACCGGGAATCAGTGCATGGTTCGGAACAGAATTTAACCGCGGAAATACCTGGTTCTATGATATGGATATATTTGTCAGTTATATCAGGCGCTGCAACTTTATGCTGCAGCAGGGGCAGTACGTTGCCGATGCTGCATATTTCATAGGAGAGGACGCACCTAAATTGATCGGTGTTACCGACCCGGAACTTCCCCGCGGGTATTCGTTTGACTACATCAATGGGGATGTGATCAAAAACAGCTTATCCGTAAAGAACGGCAGGCTTACGCTGCCAAATGGGATCAGCTACGGTATCCTGGTGTTGCCTCAGCAGAAAACCATGCGCCCCGAACTGTTGTCAAAAATAAGGGAGCTGGTAAAAAACGGTGCTGTAGTGCTTGGGCCAAAGCCTGAGCGGGCACCCGGTATGCAGGGCTATCCTCAATCAGACGCTCTCGTGAAATCTATGGCTAATGAATTATGGGGCAATAACAATGACACAACAAATAAGATAAACAGCTATGGTAAAGGGATGGTACTAAGTGGAATGAATATGACTGAGGCTTTTGAGCTGCTCAAAGTTATTCCTGACTTTAAAACACCGGAGGCCGACTCAATATTGTTCATCCACAGGCAGCTGCAGGATGGCTCAATCTATTTTATGTCTAACCAAAAGAATGAAACCGTTGATCTGATTCCTCAGTTCCGGGTGACCGGCAAAAAACCGGAACTATGGGATGCTGTAACAGGAACCATTCGTGATCTGCCTTCATTTAACCAAACAGCTGCATTTACTTCCGTACCTCTGCAGCTGGCACCAAATGAAAGTGCATTTATTGTCTTCAGAAAAAACGGGGCAGGGGCTGGCGGAAAGCAGAACTACCCAAAGGCCTCTGCGCAAATCTCTGTTGCACAACCCTGGTCAGTTACCTTTGACCGCCAGATGGGCGGGCCTGCGAAACCTGTGTCATTCCGCACACTGACAGACTGGTCGCTGAACGCAAATGACAGCATCAAATATTACTCCGGGGCCGCCCATTACAGGAATTCCTTCAAGGTACAGAAAATTGGAAAGGGTGCCCGTTATGTTATTGACCTTGGCCTTGCCAGGGATATTGCCAAAATCACTGTGAATGGTATAGAAATGGGTGGCGTATGGACTCCTCCGTACCGTTTGGATATCACCAGAGCGCTCAAGGCCGGAGAAAATCAGCTGGATATCAAAGTAGTGAATGCCTGGGTGAACCGCCTGCTTGGCGATGCCATGCTGAAAGCTGAGCTCAGGAAAACGAAGGCCCTGTTCGGGCCAGACCCCAAAGCCGGACCGGAACCCTCGGGACTACTGGGGCCGGTTGATATCCTTGTTTTTGATAAACCATAGAGACCGGCATGTTTTGTTGCCCGTACTGATGTGGTGGTCAGTTTTGTCCCCTTGCCCCGCGTGTTGGTCGGCATAAAACAGTTAATCGCCGATTTTTAAAGAATGCAGGCGGTTAACTGGCTATATTAGGGCATGAAGAAGTTACAACCTACATGTTCAAGACGGGAATTCCTCAGCACCGTTACCATTGCCGGTGCGGGAATCGCAGTGGCGCAGAATCCGCTGACGGCATGGGCCATTGAAAACAGGGACGACGAGCGGATAGCGAAGATCGTAGCCGGTACAATAGGAATTGACACACATAATCATATCGACGTTCCACTTACTACCGCAGAGGTACCCGGCCCGAAGATCGATCTTGCCGGCGAGATCAAACGGTCTGGCTTATCAGCCATCTGTATGACTTTCGCCACCGACTACCAGAAGGGGGACCCCTATGAGCGGTTCCTTAACGGGCTGACCTCCATGGACCAGCAACTGAAAAGCAACGGAATGAAGCGCTCCCTTAATCTTGCAGACCTCCGCGCCGCGCATAAAAAACAGCAGCCTACCGTGATCCAGTCTGTAGAGGGTGCCCACTTTCTTGACGGACATCTGGACAGGCTCCCCGTTGCTTATGAACGGGGTCTGCGATTGCTGACCCTGCTGCATGACAGTGATGCCACCGTTCCGCTTGGAGATGTTTTTACAAATCCGCCACGTTTTGGTGGGCTCACTTCTTTTGGGGCCGAAGTGATAAAGGAGTGTAACAGGCTGGGCATTCTTATTGACCTGTCCCATGCCAATGCTGAAACCGTTACAGCAGCGCTCAAAGTAGCAAGCCATCCTTTACTCGTTTCTCATACCGGCCTTGATACGCAGCTTGGGCAAAATGCAAATATGGCCCGTATGATGAAATCAAGGCTTATCAGCAGGGAACATGCTAAATTCATCGCTGATACAGGCAGCGTAATTGGCGTGTGGAGCCACCTGGCAGACACTCCGCTGGAATACGCCCAAAATATCCGGGCTATGGTTGACGTGGTGGGGATTGAACATGTATGTATCGGTACCGATACCAAACTGACACCGGCATACAGGCCGCCGGGCGATGCCCATACTGGCCGCTGGGGAATGGAAGGAGGCTCTAACCAAATCTGGAAGGACCAGAAATCAGGCTTTTACTATACAGTAGTTGATGCTTTGTTAAAAACAGGCTTCAGTGCAGACGAAATTGGTAAGATAGGCGGTGGCAACTTCTGCCGCGTGTTCGATATGGCCACAAAAAGCCACCATTAAAAATGAAAGCTCATTTCGTGCCCTGATTGAAGGTTATTAAATTTTTTGTCCTTTTTAATTATATTTTTGCTGATAAGAATTAATGGTGACGAAATCTGCAGCATTGTGCAGGCGTTATCACATTAAAGACCAAATTATTCAAATGAAAAAAGGAAGCCCTTGTGATCTAAAAACATGTTTTATGTGCCAGCTTTCCTTGAATGAATGGCATCCCGCAATTGCTGCTCACAAGAAGAATTTTATAGCCAAAAAGGGCGAGGTGATTTTTAAAGAAGGGGAACCGGTGAGCGGAGTTTATTTTGTGACTTCAGGAAATGTGAAAGTCCATAAACAGTGGGGCGATAAAGAATTGATCCTGCGTTTTGCAAATCAGGGGGCTATAGTTGGCCATAGGGGCATCACCACCCGTGCTTCTACCTACCCCATATCTGCCACTGCTTTAGAAACAACTGCACTTTGTTATATTGATATAGAATTTTTCAAATCCACCATTAAAGTAAACCATGAATTTGCATACGGACTACTGCTCTTCTATGCCGATGAACTGCATGCATCTGAAAAGAAGATGAGGAATTTAGCGCTGATGTCTGTCAAGGGCAGGCTGGCGGTGGCTATCCTCGGGCTCAGGGATCAGTTTGGTTTAAATGATGAAGGTTTTCTGAACCTGGAACTGAGCCGTCAGGATCTTGCTGCTTTTACCGGTGCAACCTATGAAACGGTCTTCAGAACGATGAATGAGCTGGTTGCGGAAGGATTAATCAGGCTGAAAGGAAAGATGATCAGTATCAAAGATGAACCTGGGCTGACAGAGCTGAGCAACAGGTAAAAAACGTTACAGAAGCAGGTTCTCTGGTCAGTTACAGTATTGAATAACGGGTAAACTAGTATGTATGCTGGGAATAGTTTTATGTGGGGGGCAAAGCTCCAGAATGGGCACCGATAAGGGACTGATGACCTATAGGGATAAGCTATGGGCGCAACTGGCGGCAGAACGGCTAAGGGCGCTTGAGATCCCGGTGAAGCTCTCCATTAATCCTGTACAGGAACAAGCTTATGCAAGCTATTTCCCGCAAGAACAACTGATCGCTGATCATCCTTCGCTGTCAATCAAAGGCCCTTTACTCGGCGTACTGTCTGCACATTTGCTGGCCCCGGATGAGGATCTTTTTCTGCTGGCCTGTGATATGCTGCTGATTGAAAGCAGGCTACTGCTCCAGCTCCTGGGTTCATTTACCCCGACAGCCACCTGTGAAGCGTACATTTTTACCAGGGAAGGCCGTCAGGAACCGCTGTGTGGCATCTATACCCAGGCCGGGCTAAAAAAAATACTGTTGATGCTGCTCAGCCAGCAGATCACAAAACCAAGTATGAAATTTGTATTGAATCACCTGCAGGTGCTGGAAATTCCATTAAAAGCGGAAGATTATGTCTCTTTCAATAACTTTAACTCGCCAGATGAAACCAGCAAGCTATAGCTCCTCCAGTGGCAGAATTGACATCATCTCAGAAACTGGCGCAGCATCATCACGCTGGTTCCCGGAAAAAGCTTGTCAATGATCTACAACCTGTGAATGAAGGCTGCACCTTATAACAACTGCAGCTCCTGTCGGTTAATCCTGTTGAAATTATCTTTTTTGCCCTCGCAAAGCGGGCAGCAATAGTTTTCCGGTAAATCTGCAAATGCAGTTCCCGGTTCTATATTATTCTCAGCCTCACCATTATGCTCACTATACACCGTCAGGCAGCTGCTGCACTGGTATAAAAACTCAGGTGCTTTCTGCACGGCCTCTTCTGCCGGGGCTACATAATTTTGCCTATCCGGTCTGGCAAGGTGTAACCGGTGTCTGGAAAACTTAATGACAGCACGTCTGAGTTGCTCCGGCAGGATAAAGCGCGGATTGCCGCTGCTGAATACCTCTCCGGTACGTTCATTCGGGTTGAAACCCTTTGCGCATAACAGGTCATACACGGGGAACAATTTTAATCCTGCAAGATTGACCAGATAGCGTTTCCGCACAAGGATACTGCTAAAGATTTCACTCTTTTTCCTTGTTTTGATCCCAAAGCAGATGCCCGATGTTCTGGTGTCATCAATGCTCAGATGTTTAACCAGGTAGTTTTTGAGCTCCAATCCCTCAATACAGTTGTCTTCCACCTGGAAATTTAGCTCATTGGCTGCATGGCGCATATTGAGCTGAAAATCTTCCAGCAGTGCATTCCAGAGGTCTCTGTGGTTTTCATCAATTCCTTTTACGATAATGGTTTTCCAGGGGGTACAGCAGATCTGCCCCAGTTTGGTATAGAGGCAGAGCTGGCATAATTTTTTTAAGAAAGCAGTACTGAAGAGCTCGTCCCGTCTGTATATGCCCAGCCAGTATTTGTTATTGTAGCGGTTCAGCCCCTCGTAATAGGGCAGGTTAAAAGAGGAGAGGGATACGGCATTTTCAGCCGGTTTGAGGATCAGGTTCTCCTGGTTGAGGAGGGCAAAGAGTGCTTCTCCACTGGCGGTTTCGTTGTCAATGAACTTGGTGGAATGGCTGCTGAGGATTGTTTCAAGATCTTTTGTTACCCGCGCAATATGATTGGTATAACAAAGGTTAGTCCACTGGTAGGTCACGTTCGTTTTTGGAAAGCGGATGATCAGGTGCCAGTAATGTTCGGCATTCGGGGAGGCAATCCAGTTGATGTTGCCCGTTAGCATAGGTGTAAAACTCTGGTCGCTGTCACAAATATTTACCTTGAATAGAGGTTTAAAATTCATCGCATCCAGCACGTCTTTGTAAACTCCACCCGTAAGCCAGGTGTTCCTGATAAATATTTCCTCTGCAGGGTAAGAGCTGATGATGTTCGGGAATTGTTCTGTATCCACTTCATAATCTGTTCCCAGACGGTCCAGTTCATCGGTACAGAGCGCAAGATTATAGCTGGTCGTGTCAAAAAATAGCTGCTGCCGGAGGCCAAAGCGCACAAACCGTATCCTTGCTTTTGTTGCCGCAACAAGGATGTTGTACAGGTTTCCGGGCGAAATTATTCCGCCATGAAAGTTAATGATGATGGTTCTGTACATGGTGATCGTTTAAGAGTCCGAATTCTTCTGCTGCCTTTGGGAAATTCTCATTTTCATGGCCGGGCCTGCACAATTTCAGCAGGGCAAAGCGCTGGATATTGCTGAGGCCGCTCCACTGGTCTATAGAGAGATCCAGCTTTAACTCCTCCGATTTCTCTTTCAGCAAGGCCGGTATCTGCTGCAGGTTCTGCCATCCTGGTCGGGGGTCAACGGGCAGGAAAGTTGCCTGCTTACCCGTATGTTTTTTGATCAGGCCTGTCAGGAACTGGTGATAGTTTTTTGTTTCTGCGCTCGTAGCAGCAGGTAACAGGGCCAGTTTGATCCTTTCGGAGGGATGGAACCTGCTCCACTCTGCCAGCTTTAATTTGATGCCCACAGCATCCAGTTTAAAACGCACTACCATGGGGATGCATCTTACATTTTCTTCCATAAAATCTTCTTCGAACTTAAAATATTCAATGTCTTGCAGGTTGATAAATTCCGATGGTCCGGGTGTTACTTTTCTCATGTTCATCAGTTTAATTTTATAAATGACTCTAAAATGCCCTTTACTTCGGGGCGGCAGCTACCGCAGCCCATTCCGGCACCTGTGAGCTGGCAAAGTTGTAAATGGTCTTTACAGCCCTCTTTGATTTTATTGAGCAGGTTGCCTTCCCCAACGTTATTGCAGCTGCATACGGTTCTGCCAATCACAGGTTCAGTGATTTTTCCGCTTCTCAGCAGCTGCAGCCTTTTGTCGCTCAGTTCCACTTTGTTCTCAATCAGGTTGCGGAATTCCAGGAACTCACTTTTATCACCTATCAATATTGCCCCAACCAGCTTATCGTTGTGTACGATGCACTTTTTGTAGTAGCGTTTGGCTTTATCAATAAAGATGATCTCCTCATAGGTAGGGTCATTTCCGGGTACCTCAGCCATGCCCAGGGAACACAAGTCAAGGCTATGCATTTTCAGGATATTCATCAGCAGGCTGCCCTGATAAATTTTGGCAATGTCACCGCTGAGGAATCTGGCTACAACCTCTGCCTGCTGTTCTGCTGCTGCGGTAATACCGTAGAGCTGTCCCTCAAATTCTGCGATCTCGCCAATGCCATAGATGTCTTTTTCGCTTGTCCTGAGGTATTCATCAACCACCACACCTCTTTTACAGTCTATACCGGCTTCTCTGATCATTTCTGTGTTGGGCACTGTTCCTATGGCAATAACCAGTGATTCACAGTCTATCTGCAGTCCGCTTTTTAAACGGATGCCCGAGATGTTTTGCTCACCGATGATGCGGTCAACCTCATCATTGTAAAAGATCTCAATGCCTTTACTGATCAGTTCTTCATGGAGCAGCTGACTCCCCAGTGCGTCCAGCTGGCGGCCCATCAATCTGGATATCCGCTGGATGATCATGACTTTCGATCCCTTTTCTGTAAGCGAAGTGGCCAGTTCTATTCCGAGTAAACCGCCGCCCACAATGACTATTGTTCCCTTAGCGGCCGCTGCATGTTTTTTGAAATTATCGGCGTCTGGCCTGCTGCGCATGGTAAAGATGCCATTGAGTACAGGAAGGTCTTTCAGTACAAAGGCCCTGCTGCCGGTGGCCAGGAGCAGCACGTCATAATGGTGAATGTTTCCCTTGCTGTCAGTAACCGTTTTATCTTCCTTATTGATCTTTTCAATGCCCAAGCCCCTGTGCAGTCTGATCCTGTAATCGCTTTCCTCGCTGTCGCTCATTTTAATAAGGTTATGCCAGGGCAGGGTGCCTATGATGTAATCAGGTAACAGCACTCTGTTGTAAAAGGGGAAGTCCTCATTGCTGAAGATCTCAATATCATCCTCAGTGTTGAGTGCCCTGTAGCTTTTTACAAAACCGCAGGCGCCTGCACCCGCACCGATCACAACTATTTTTTGGCGGGCTTTTTGGTAAACTTTCACCTGTACTGAAGTAAACTTAAAGTCAGGTTCCTTGCTGATAGGGTCAACGAGGTTATTTGTTAAGTTATTTACCCGGTTTAGGTCGCTCTTTGAGATGAGCCCCCAGTGCATAGGCATGAAAACCACACCGGCTTTGATGTCTGCGGAGAGTTTTGCTTTTACGCGTACATTACCTCTCAGACTGGTGATTTCTACCAGGTCATTGTCTTTGATGTTTCTTGGCGCCGCATCAAGGGGGTTGATCTCTAAAAATGACTCGCTGATGTGCTGGTTCAGTTTGTTTACTTTTCCAGTTTTACTCCTGGTATGCCATTGGTCACGGATCCTGCCCGTGGTCAGGATCAGCGGGTGCTCCGGTGTCAGTGCTTCGGATTGGTTTTTATCACTGAAGGATAGGATGCGGGCCTTTTTATCGGCGGTGTAGAACTGATGATCAGTAAATAACCTGGCCGTTCCCAATCCTTTTTCGTGTTTTGGATAGGGCCATTGAACCGCTCTTTTCTCTTTCAGGATCTCATAGTTCAGTCCGCTGATGTCAATGTTAGTACCCGCCGTCAGTGCGGCATGTTCGTCATATATGGCTGATGCATCTTTGAAGTCGAAGCCATGATAGCCCATTTTGCGGGCAAAACGACAGATGATCTCTGCATCTGCCAGTGCTTCTCCGGGGGGCTCAGTTACCTTACTCAGGTGCGAGATGTAGCGTCCGGCATTGGTCATTGTACCTTCTTTTTCTACCCATGCGGCGGCTGGTAATACCACATCGGCATATTTCAGGGTTTCCGTTTTATTGCTGATATCCTGGACAACCACAAACTTTGCTTTCTTCAGGCCGTCTTCCGCCCTGCGAACATCAGGCATACTAATTAAGGGGTTGGTACATAATATCCAGATAGCCTTCAGTTTGCCGGTGCCCAGCTCATCAAACATCTCGGTGGCTGTGAGTCCGGCTTTTGGCTGAATGTTTCCCAGCGGGATCTGCCAGAATTTTTCTACCTCATTTCTATGGCCTTCATCTGCCAGGTTGCGGTGCGCCGGCAGCAGGTTACTCAGGCCGCCAACTTCTCTGCCGCCCATGGCATTGGGTTGCCCGGTGAGGGAGAAGGGGCCGCTTCCGGGTTTACCGATATGTCCGGTGATGAGGTTTAAGTTAATAAGGGACAGGTTTTTATGGGTGCCTACAACACTTTGGTTCAGCCCCATTGTCCACATGCTGATAAAACCCTTTGCCTTGCCTATCCAGGAGGCGGCCAGGCGGATGTCACCTTCCCCGATTCCGCATATTGCGGCGGCTTCTGCTACTGAGGTTTTGAAAACGGTAGTAAGATAATCTTCATAACCGCTGGTGCTGTTGAGGATGAAATGGGAATCAACCTTTCCCTCCTCAATCAGGCACCTGCCCAGGGCGTGGTGGAGTGTAATATCTGTACCCGGGTTCAGTTGCAGGTGAACATCCGCAAGCGCGCAGGTTTGCGTTTTGCGGGGGTCGCTCACTATAATTCTGAGTGCTGGATTTTTCTGTTTTGCAGCCTCTACACGGCGCCAAAGGATGGGGTGGCACCATGCCGGGTTTGCACCTGCAACAAAAATACAGTCAGCAATTTCAATATCATCATAGCTGATGGGTACGGTATCTTCGCCGAGACTCATTTTGTAGCCTGTTACTGCGCTGCTCATGCACAGGCGGCTGTTGGTATCAATGTTATTACTGCCTATAAAGCCTTTGATGAGCTTGTTCACCACATAGTATTCTTCTGTGAGGCATTGTCCGCTGGCGTAAAAGGCAACACTGTCCGGGCCATGTTTTGCTATCAGCGCTTTAAAAACCGCTGCAGTCCTGGATAGGGCAACATCCCAGCTTACCCTTTGCAGCGGCATGTTTTTATTGTAGCGCATTTCAGGATACAGCAGCCTGTCGCTTTTATCATTTGCCGTGTAATGCAGGTTCATGCCTTTGCTGCATAACATTCCCTTGTTTACAGGGTGCTGCTGATCACCTTCCACAGCAATCCTGTTGTGAATGTCTTTGCTGACCACAATTCCACAGCCCACACCGCAATAGCAGCAGGTAGTGGTGTTATCCGGCGATATGTTTTTCCCTTCTTTCAATTGATCAGCCATTTCCTGCAATTACTTTCCTGTGCTCAGTACAAGTTCTTCCATGCCTGATCTTTTTTGCGCCATCACGGTTCTGAAAATAAACACTGCTACGCCTACTCCAAGTATGATAAAGCCGAGCAGGGTGAACGCGCCGGTATAATCAATCAGGTCTTTGTGGATTGTTACGCCGTTTTCAGCAATATCTTTGACGGCGTGAACGGCCTTCACCTTGAATAGGTAAGCGATCAGCATGGCGCCGATATTTCCACCAGCGCCTACTATACCCGCCACACTTCCCACAGCGAGGGGATTGATGAAAGGCACAAGGCTGTAGGTGGCGCCATTGGCCATTTTCAGGCTCAGGCCAAACACGAACATCATAAAGATGCACATGCCGATGCTGCCCGATTTTGCGAACCAAATGATGCCGAACCCTTCGATCAGCAGCAATACTGCCAGCAGGAGTGTTTTCCCGTTGAACCCGTAGGTCTTCCCAATTCTATCGGCAACAAGTCCTCCTAATGGCCTGGCGAATATATTGATCCAGCCAAAGATGCCCGCCACCATTCCGGCGACGGCTATGGTTGCGCCGAAGGAATCGGTAAAAAAGATAGGGGCAAAGTTGTCTACCGTGATTTCTACGCCGAAACATGCTGCGTAAGCTATAGTTAAGATCCAGGTGCGGTAATCTTTTGCTGCTATCATAAAGGTGTTCCGGCTGCTTTTTATTCCTTCCTGACTGAGGTCTTTAAAGTCGCCCTGCGGGCTGTCCATTGTGTACCTGTGGTATAGAAATGCACAGAGCAGCAGCATTACCCCGGGAAAGATCATGGCAAAGCGCCAGCTGTCTGCCGCGCTGCAGAAACCTAACGCGGTAAATCCGGAAGCAATCAGGGGCATGAACAGGTTTGCGGCCCCGCCGCCGGCATTGCCAAAACCTCCGGCGGTTGCATTCGCAGTTCCTTTGATAGCGGGTGCGAACATGATCGAGGTATGGAATTGGGTGATGACAAAAGATGCCCCGATCACGCCAATGGCCAGCCTGAACACTAGAAACGAGGTATAGGACTGGCTGGTGCCAATGAGCAGCACAGGTATGGCGCAGAGCACAAGCAGCCAGGTGTAAACGAGTTTGGGACCAAATTTATCAACTAACCGGCCAATCAGCAGTCTGGCAATGATGGTTGCTGAAACCGATGCGATCTGGATATTACCAACCTGGTCTTTTGTCAGCTGTAACTGCTCTCTGGCAATTTTCATCAGGGGCGCCATCCCAAACCAGGCGAAAAAGCAAAAGAAGAAAGTTAGCCATGTAATGTGAAATGTTTTCATTTGCACACCTTTGAGCGAGAAGATATTCAGTTTATCCAGCGGGGCAGTAGCAGAGGGATGTGTCATAACGGTTGATTAAACGTGAAACATAAATTGAGGTTCTTTAAAATTTATAGCCTAAGCCAATTCCGGGGTTCCATTTGCCATTTTTTACGGCGGTTTTGGCGTTATAGTAAAATGGCAGCTGTACTGCAAGGTGGTGGAAGGCCGCGCTGATGCCGAAGCCCAGGTTAGGGGTGAGCGCGCTATTTTTTGTTGCGCCCGCTGCAACCTTATCTTCTTTGATCCTCAGGCTGGGCAGCAGTCCCAGTACCACTGAATAAGGTTTTTTGGTAAACTTAATACTGGGGCCTGTACAGTTGATAAACGCACCATGGTCTACATACCCGGCAACCAGATAGCCGTCAAAAAGTACTGCTTTGGTTTGTGAACGGGCCGGAAAAGATAGCATAGTAATAGCCAGGCAGCCTGATAAGGCTGCATATTTTTTTAGATTCATACCAGGGTGTTTGAGAGGTTTTTAGCTTTAAATATTTGGGCTTGTACTAATGTAAACCGTACCGTTTTCTATCTTTACAGGATAGGTTTTAATTGCACATTCATCGCCGCTTAAACATTCTCCGGTAATCAGTGAAAATGTTTTTTTATGAAAGGGGCAGGCTACCTTAGGTTCATCGGTAGCAGATCCGGTCATTCCGCGGCTCAGTGCCATCTGCTTTCGGTGGGGGCATTCATTTTGTGTGGCAAACCATTCGTTTCTCCTGGTAAAATAGAAAAGTGCGATCTGATCTTCACCGTTTTTTATGCAGACGCCGCCGTTTTCTACGGCATCCTCGACCCGGCAAGCGGCTAACCATGTAGTTGATGTTTCTGTCATGCTGTTTGAGTTTTAGATTGTTGATTGGCTGGTTGTTTATATTTGGTTAGCTATATTCCATTCCGCTGTTTTCTTTTGTCCGCGCATCTCTACAAATTCTATGGTCGGATCTTTTTCTCCGGGCGCATTTACAAAGTGGGAGAACCTTTTCCTGATGGCAGGATTTTGCACTGCTTCCTTCCATTCACACTGGTAGGAGCTGATGAGGTTTCCGATCTCATATTCCCACTGTGCTGCCATCCCCAGGCTGTCATTGACGATCACATTCCGCAGGTAATCCATCCCGCCTTCCATTTTATTCAGCCATGTAGCCGTTCTGGTCAGCGGATCGGCAGTGCGGATGTAGAACATCAGGAACCTGTCTATATACCTGATGCAGGTATCGCTGTCCAGGTCTGTAGCCAGCAGCAGGGCGTGCTGAGGCTTGCTGCCGCCATTGCCGCACACGTAGAGGTTCCATCCTTTTTCGGTGGCAATGATGCCAAAATCTTTACTTTGTGCTTCTGCACATTCCCTGATGCAGCCACTTACTGCAGATTTAAATTTATGTGGTGCGCGTATTCCCCGGTACCGTTCTTCGATCCTGATGGCAAAGCTCACGCTGTCATGTAGTCCAAACCTGCACCATGTACTGCCCACGCAACTTTTTACAGTACGCAATCCCTTTCCATAGGCATGCCCGCTCTCAAAGCCTGCTGCAATTAACTCTTCCCAGATCAGGGGAAGATCATTCAGGTGGGCACCGAAAAGATCAATACGCTGGCCGCCGGTGATCTTGGTGTACAGGTTATATTTTTTGGCTACCCTGCCGATGACAATCAATTTGTCAGGCGTGATCTCGCCTCCAGGGATCCGCGGTACAACGGAATAGGAGCCTCCTTTTTGAATATTGGCCAGGAAACGGTCATTACTGTCCTGGGCAGCATCATTTCCTTTTTTGAGGATCATCTCATTCCAGAGGCTGGCGAGCAATGAGGATACCAGGGGTTTGCATACTTCGCATCCATCATTCTTGCCCAGAACGTCCAGCACCTGGTCGTAGCTTTTCAGCTCATGGATATGGATCAGGTCAAAAAGCTCCTGTCTGCTGTAATTGAAATGTTCACAGATCACATTCCTTACATATTTTCCCTGTGATTTTAAGGTATATGTGATGAGATCTTTGATCATCGGTACGCAGCCGCCGCAGCCGGTGCCTGCTTTAGTGCACTTTTTTATATCGTCAATGTTTTCGCAACTGCCACCAGCCACTGCTGAGCAGATGTCACCTTTGCTGATGCCTTCGCAGCTGCAGATCAGCGCTCCGTCAGGCAGGCCGGTAATTCCGGCTCCCGGGTTTGAGCCTTCGCCCGCACCGCGGCTGCCAAGTATCAGTTCTTCAGGATTGTCAGACAATACGATTTTGTTATTGGAGGTCTGCAACAGCAGGTTATATGCTGTTGCATCTCCAATCAATATACCTCCTAAGAGATACCGCCCGTCATTACTTATATTGATGCGTTTATAAATTCCTTTGTGTTTGTTTTCGAAGGTGATGGTGCGGCAATGTGGCTCGGTGATAAAATTATCGCCAAAACTGGCTACATCAATGCCAATCAGTTTCAGTTTTGTACTCATATCAAAACCTGTAAAAGATTTGCTGGTGCGGCAAAGGTTGGAAGCCAGTACTTCGGCCATTTCGTATCCCGGGGCAATCAGGCCATAAATCATGCCTTCATAGAGGGCACATTCGCCTATGGCAAATACTGAGGGATCGTTGGTCTGCATGTTCTCATCTACCACAATTCCGCCGCGCGGCCCTGTTTCAATTCCGCATGCCTTTGCCAGTTCATCCCGTGGATTTATCCCTGCAGAGATCACCAGCATATCCACAGGCAGGGATTCGCCGTCATTGAATTTCAATGCGCTGATGCGGCCTTCACCTTCAATGCTGCTCGTATTTTTATTCAGATGAATCTGCAATCCGAGTTGGGCCAGCTTAGATTTTAACATCTCGCTGCCAGCGGCATCAATCTGCCTGGGCATTAACCTGGGTGCAAATTCTATGATACTGGTATTTTCTATTCCCAGGTCAATCAATGCTTTTGCTGCCTCCAGTCCCAGCAAACCTCCCCCTATAACCGAAGCTGTAACTGATCTTTTTGCATATTCCCTGATCAGATCCAGGTCTTCTATGGTGCGGTATACAAAAACGCCCTCTTTGTCAATGCCCGGGATATTGGGTACGAATGCGCCGGAGCCGGTGGCAAATACCAGGATGTCATAAGCATATGTCAATCCGTCAGCGGCGTATACCTTTTTCAGTTGCCGGTCTATTTGAACAACAGGATTGCCCAGCAGTAAGTCAATGTTTTGTTCCTCATACCAGTTTGCGGCAGAGAGAGAAAGGTCATCCGCTGTTTTACCGCCAAAGTATTCGCTCAGGTGAACGCGGTCATATGCCCGGCGGGGCTCTTCGCCAAAAACAGTGAGATCAAAAGCAGGGGATTTGGCGCGCAGCTTTTCGCAGAATTTATATCCTACCATTCCATTTCCAATTACTATTATTTTTGGCTGTTCCATAAAAATAAGGGGGCTTTTTACATGTTATTTTATTCTGAACTCAGGGTTATTTTGATTTATATTGGAATTACCATGAAAAAATGGATGTATAATTATAAAATATCCATTAAACATGATTTATAATATTCAAATGTAGTATAAAAATTAATAAAACAATACATTATATGATATTTATCATAAAATAGTGGCTTTTGTCGTATATTTTGTTCAATTTTATATGAAATCACTTAAAGTACTTGGGTTATGGAAGCAAAAAATAATGATTTTGGTTTTTTTATTATGGGTGCAGGGCCGGGAGATCCCGAATTGATCACTATGAAAGCGCATCAAATCCTAAAGCGGGCGGAGGTTATTCTTTATGATAACTTGTGCAATAGGGAACTACTGGATATTGCCCCAAAAACATGTATGATGGTCTATGTTGGGAAACAACCTTACGGAAATTCTATGTCTCAGGAGCAGATCAATCACCTGATTGTTACCTATGCCGGTATATACAAGGTTGTGGTACGTTTGAAAGGAGGAGATCCGTTTATTTTTGGCAGGGGCTTTGAAGAATTGCTGTTTGCCGAGATGCGGGGCATAAAAGCAACCTATATACCCGGTATCAGCAGCATGCAGGGAGCAGGTTTAGCGGGAATCCCCTTAACGCATCGCGGCATCAGTGAAAGCTTATGGATCATTACCGGAACAAAAAAAGACGGAAGCTTATCTGGAGATCTGAAATGTGCAATGAACAGTTCCGCAACGGTAGTGATCTATATGGGTATGAAAAAACTGGCAGAAATTTCCGGCATCTATTCGGCAGGCGGAATGGGTTCTGCGCCGGCGGCAATTATTCAGCATGTTTCCCTGCCACATCAGAGGCAGGTGCTTTGCGAGGTGCGTAACTTACACAAAGCAGCTTTGAAAGAAGGGCTGAGTAACCCGGCAATTATCATTATAGGTGATGTAGTGAAAGCCAGGGAGATGTTTTACCAGTACAACCAGGTCAAACTGGTAGGCTAACCGGGGGTATTATTTCTTCTCCTGCAACGCTTTAAGTTTGTCGGCAAACCCTGCGTATAAAAAATGCAGGGCGTCATATTCTGCAATCAGAGGAACTGAACTATGGTCATCATCATTGTAGAATTTACAGGTAAACTTCAATCCGTTAGCGGGACGGCTTCTGATGGCTTTATTCAGTGCAAGTATGGCCCTGATGTGCCCGGTATTACCCGACGTATCGCTAACGGCCTTCGTTGTATCCATGCCCGGGGGCATTGTATTGGCTATACCCAGAAATAAAGATTTGCCGTCAAATTTTTTACTTGCCAGTGCTGCTTTGGTTTCGTTTAACAACCTGCGGCTGTCCCACCACATACTTGGATCAATAGCAACGTAATTATTAAATAAGTCCGGGTGATGCACCATCAGATTGATTACCGTCAGTCCGCCGAAGGAATGCCCTATGATCGTCCTGTGGGGCAGCGGGGCGTAAAGCGAATCAATATGGGGTATCAATTCTTTTTCAATAAATGCTGCAAATTTCTCGCCTCTTCCGGAGTTTTTAAACGAAGGATAGGTTTTACCGTCAGGCCCTGTCAGCGCATTGGTTGGTGTAAGATCCAGTGACCTGTTGACATTGGGGATTCCTACTACGATCATCTGCGGAAGTACTTTGTTGCCATTTACTTCGCTGAATTGCTGGATCATCCCTGTCACCGAAGTAAAATGACTTTCGGCATCCAGTAAATAGAGGATAGGATAATGTTTTTGCCCGGTGTTCTTACCGGCAGCAGAGGGAAGATATATCCAGATCTTTCTGTTTTCGTTTAAAATTTCAGATGGAATGCTATCAACTTTCCCTATGGTGAGGTTGCCGTTTTTTACGGTTTGTGCGCCTGCTGTAAACAGTGATGATATGAATAGGATTGAATATAGTAGTTTTGTCATGTGTAATGTAAGATGCTATAAATGTAATCAGGTTTGGCGGTATTAAAAAAAATAAGCGCAAGCCATATCTGATCATCACTTCTTGGCACTGTTTTTAGACATAACTTAGTATGACAGCTATAAAAAACATACAACCCTTAAGTCCTGAAGCGGTGTTCGATCTTTTGAAGGTAGAATTCTCTGACTATGTAAATAATGCACTGGGTTCTAACCTGAGTGTAGAATACGCTCACGTTGCAGATATCGTTAATATTTCTTTTCCTGAAGTGATAGAAGGCACTGTTTTTACACTGACAGTATCTGATGATAGTATTGAAATTTCTAAAAATGATACCGAAGGAGATTACAATACCGACTTACTGGAAGAGCAGCTCAACGAATTTCTGACTGTAAAAGCAGGATAATTTGTCCGCTCAATGATCATATGCATTTTGCGGGTGATCTGTTATATCAAAAAGTGCTGAAGACCTTCTTCAGCACTTTTTTTGTAAAGGCATTTCAGGAGTTTTTATTATTTTTTTACTTTGACCAATCCTGAATCATAGACCACCTTACCGTTCACCATTGTTAACAGGCTCTCGGTTTGCATCAGCTGGGGAATACCCGCGGTAAAGATGTTCTGTGACAGCACCGCCAGGTCGGCAACTTTTCCCAGAGTTAACGTCCCTTTGTTCTGCTCTTCAAACTCGGCATAGGCCGAAGTGCGTGTATAGGCAATCACCGCTTCCTCCCTGGTCAGTGCCTCAGATGGTCTGAGCGGATGCGTGGTTGCGAGCATGATATTCAGGTATGGATTAAAAGGTCCATCGGAACCGATGGCCAATGGAATGCCTGCCCTGAGCAATGTTTTTAAAGCCATACCATGTGCAGCAGGAGGTGCAGGAGGCATGCCGGGAACGGGCGCGAAATGGGTAGGGTTCTGGATGATGATCACGCCAAACCGCCGTGCTTTTTCCAGGTACTCCGGTGTATAATCTATTTCATCGCCATGTTCAAAGCGCGGACGGAGTGTCTTCCAGTCTACATTCATTTCAGACATCAGCTCTAAAACCACTCCAATGGTTTTGCTCCCGCCAATGTGAAAACAGATCTGGTCTTTCCGCGCAATTGCCTCAGCGCACATTTTTTTTATTTCAGGAATGGTGTAGTTCATTCGTCCGTGCCAGCCGGCTTTGCCCGGATAGGGGTCAATCTGCGCAGCACCCTGCTCAAGAGGTGTCCCTTCCAGCAGCCACTTTGTGCCGCTTACCGTCAGCAGGGGCATGCCGGGTGTATTTTTCGGCAGCAGTTTGGACGGTATGCTCAAAGAACCGTCAGCATTCATGTCTGCCCAGCGGATCAGCCTGAGGCGGAAAGGCAGTCCGGCCTGCTTCCAGATCCTGATGTAATCTTCTGCGGTGGCTCCGGTACACATGTTCTGGTAACTGGTAATGCCACTTTTGAGCAGGGCCTGTGTCATTCCCTTCAGCTTGCGTACAAGCATTTCGTTATCACGCATAACCATTATCTTTTCATAACTTGTATGCGGCCAGTAGGCATTTTTTTCAAAGGCTTTTCCCGTCAATGTACGCTGATCAGGCATCCGGTCGTAAAAGCCACCTTTAGGATCGGCCTGCGTGGTTGAAATGCCAAATTTACTTAAGCCAGAGGTATTAAATATGCCCACATGGCCCCACCATGATAACAGCAATACAGGGTTTTCAGGTGCCAGCTTATCCAATGTAAAACGGTTTGCGTCCGGCGAGTTGACGATATCCAAACCTATAGTGGCCTGGATGAACTGGCCCGTGGGAGCTTTTTTGACGGCAATTTTTATGGAATCAACCAGTGATTGCCAGGAGGGGTTCATACCGGGTAAATCTATAAAAGTGGATTTCAGCGCATTTGGTAAATGGTTATGCGCATCATTAAAGCCCGGTACAACCAGTTTGCCTTCAAGATCAAGGTTGCGGGTGCCCGCTGCTGACAGTTTTTCAATTTCGGCAGTAGTGCCTGCTGCAATGATCCGGCCGTCTCTGATGGCCAGCGCTTCAACATATAATCCTGCTGTGTCTGAAGTAAAGATCCTGCCATGCGTCATGACCACATCGGGGCTTTGGGCATTTACGGCAATGGAAAGCAGCAGTATGGAAATAGTGAGAGATATTTTCATCGTCCTTTTGTATTGGTATATAAAAGTAGCCGCTTTGTTCCCCGCTTAAGATGTAAAAAAGCGACATCTTAAAAATAAGTCCTGCCACCCGGGACCATTCTGTCTTCAGCGATGAGCATTGAAGGTGTAACTTCTGCAAACTGCCTGAAATCACGCATGAGGTGGGAAAAATCAAAATATCCGCATTGGTAGGCAATATTTAGCCAATCCTCATCAGGGTTTTTCAGCTTGTTTTTGAAAGCCCTGTCAAACCGTGCAATCCGTGCATAAAATTTTGGGCTCATGCCCATACGTGCCGTAAAATTGCGTTCAAACTGACGGTTGCTCAGGCAGGCCTGGTCGGCAAGCCAGCTAAGCGAGAGCGGTGCCGCTGAATTTCTCAGGCAGAGAATAGCACGATCGATGGGCAGTATATCCGTCTTTATACCACTGATTCTTTTTAGTAAATACGTTTCGATCAATGCTATCATCTTTTGATAGTTGCTTGTTTCCCGGAGCTGTTCATTTAATATTCCCATTCCCTGGTCTGAAAGGTATTCGGCATTGAGTTCTTTACCCTGAAATTCGCTGACCGGGGTCTTGTTTAAAAACTGGTACATAAAGCCCGGGCGGAAACAAACCTGGATGATCAGGTGGTCCTCGCCAAGCCGGATGTTCATACGGGTAGTTTGCTGTGCAACAAAAATACTCGGGGCTGAAGCCCTCTTTTCACCCGTATGGTTACTGATGGCGTAAACCTCGCTTCTGGGGTAAAAGAAAAGCGACTGATCGGCATCCGGAGGCATCGGTTTTATACGCTCATTGTCTGCAAAAGCCTTTGTGTGGATATGCAGCAGGAAGTAACGCCTTATGAAAGGCTGCAAGGCAGGGGAGGGTGTGATATGGGGCATGAATACCATAAGAACATTGATTCAGCATGTCACCACAAGATACTGAATTTTATGAACTTAACGCTCCTGAATGATAAATAAATCGCTGTCATGCAGGTAGATATATATGTCTTCAGATCGTTATTCCCCTATATATAAACATCAAATTCTTCATAAGTATGCTGGATCTTGTCAAGTTTTCCATTTTTGAAATAAAGCCTAACACTTGATCTGCCGCTTTTTAAAGTGTTTCCGATATCTACATGAAAAGTAAACGCCCATTCATCATAATTCACCATATTCGGATCAAACGGTTTATCCAGGGGTTTGTCTGATAAGCTGAGCCTGTACTGGCCCTTGTATTTTGGCAGCTGAAAGATGGCTACGAGCCTGGTGTAAGCGGTGTTCAATGGGTCATCAGGATGAATAGCTGTCTCGTCCGGCAGGTCTGATGGCCATTTTGCCGCTCCCTTAAGCGTTTCATTTGTTGCATAAATTGTACTTATTTTTTCCTGCCCGATGCCAATGAGTGCCCAGTCTAAGGTGCCCATGGTATTTTCTACATTCACAGAGCGGTAATAAGCCAGGCGGTTTTGCAGCTCTTCAGGTTTTGTAACCGGTTGCTGTTTCACTACGGAGAGGTCCTGAAATTTCTTTTCGGTACCCAATTGCTGTAGCTGGGTATAGACCTGCGCATAGGAGCTTCCGATTTTGAGGTTCCATTTGCTCCCTTTGGTAATGTTTTCAACTTTAGGGGAACCATCATCTTTTTTGCAGGAAAGCAGCAGGACCGGGATCAGTAAGAGAATAATTTTTTTCATACAAGCGAGTTAATATCAGATATATATGAAACGGAGCCAATGAACAAAACGCTACAGCAATTTGCGATGAAAAACGGATTATACCGCAATATTTCTGGCATAAAAATCCCCCCGGAAGCTGCGCGCTTCACCGGGGGGGATTTGCATTACAAATTTTCCTGGTCTTTAGAACATATAACCAATGCTGGTCATATAGTTTCTTGGTGTACCTGGAAACAGACGGTTATAATCATATCCGCCCACCCAATGGGTTTTATCAAAAATATTATTGAAGTTGACTGCCATTTTGAATTTCTTTACGGTGTAGGAGAGGGCCGCATTCAGTAAAGTGTATCCCGGCAGCTGCAGCGTGCTGTTGAGTGTATTCCGTTTGGTTACATAATTGCTGCCCAGGGCAACCCCAAGCCCCTTGGTCTTGCGTCCTGTGAATACATATTTGGCCCAGATATTTCCCTGCGAACGTGGCGCATTGGGCATCAGGGTGCCGATTTCAGCTTCTACGTCACTTTCAGTAATTATAGCCTTGTTGTAGGAGAAATTTGCTATCAAACTCAGATTGGTATTGATGGAACCATAAATGTCAGTTTCTATACCTGTAGCGCGTTGCTGCCCTACCTGGCGTAATAAATCGGGGTTTTCAGTATTGTTTGCATTGATCAGGATATTGTCTTCCACGATGCGGTACGCAGCAATGTTAATGGCAAGTCTTTTTTCAAGCAGTTCCATTTTTACACCGCCTTCTATCATTTTACCTTCCAGCGGATCAAATGGACCGCCATAAGTAGCTACATTCCCAACAGTGGCAGCGCCCTGTGGCTGGTAACTCTGGGTATAGGTTCCGTAAAAACTGATAGGCGCAACAGGCGAGTATACCAGGCCCACGCGTGGCAATAATGCAGACTGCTCTACTTTTTGCTGGCTCTGCTCGCCTGCATTGATCAGGTCTACATAGTACTCCTTACGCAGGCCTAACAGTAACTGAAGTTTGTCCCATTTGATCTGGTCCTGTACATAAACGCCGTTCACATAGTATTTAGACGGTGTATTTTCATTCAGCACCGGGGTGTTAAAATACTCTGCGATATCAGAAAAGGAGTAATCGGGGTTGGTCAGGTCAAAATGTGGTACGTTAGGTACGGGCCTGTTATTTTCAATCAAATAATTCCCCATGTTGGCCGGCCTGTAGGTATTGATAGCGCCATCATTTGCCGCATTGCGGTACCCCCTGGCATTATAGGCAGAGTTGTTGTCTTTGGGAAACACACTCTGGATATAGTCATAGCCAAACAGGACCTTGTGTGTTACCGGGCCTGTCTCCAGGTCGTACGCGCCGTAAAGTGTAAGGTTATCCGTATAGTTTGTAGTTTTTCTGCGTGTGGTGCGCATTTCCATCAGTGTGGGGATGCTTACACCTTGTGCGTCAACCGCGTAGTTGTTTGATGTTCTGTGTTCCAGCAGGTCTTCCTTCCACATGAACTTCATGTAAGAGGCATTTAAGCTCAGCTTATCTGACACTTTATGCTGTATGGAAACCGTGGAGAATAAGTTGGTCTGGTTGAGGAAGTCATTGTCTTTTCCGATGGCAAATGAGATTGGCGTGCTGTATAACAGTTCTGCGCCTGATCCTGCCGTTGCACCGAATATGGCCTGCCCGCGGTCTAAGCGCCCGTTGCTCCTGGAATAGACCAGCTCAAAATTAACCTTCGTCCTGTCGTTAGGGATAAACGAAAAAGAGGGTGCAATGACAATATCTTCGCTGCCTTGCAGGATACGGAAGGAACCCGCATTCTGATAAGCCAGGTTGAGGCGGTATAAAAATGTTTTGGAGCTGTCTATCGGCCCGGTAAAATCTGTCGTTACCCTCGTTGTGTTATAACTTCCTGTAGATAACATTACCGATTTCCTATCCTCGTTCAATGGTTTTTTGGTGATGATATTCACCGTGCCACCCGGGTCTGTATTGGCAAACAAAGCAGATGCGGGTCCCTTGATCACTTCCATCTTCTCTACATAGGGCAGGAGCGAAGAGCTCCATCCGTTAGAAATGGTACGCAGGCCGTTGATCAATGAGTTGGAAGAGCGGAAACCCCTGATCACAAAATCGTTATCATAATAGGAAAAGGCATTCACGCCGCTCACATTTTTTATCAGGTCCAGCGTACGGAAAGCCTGCTGGTCTTCAATAACTTCTTTGGTTACATAACTGATTGCCTGTGGGATATCCTTTAAAGAAGTTTCTGTTTTACTTCCTGAGAAGGAACTGCCAACCCTGTATGATCTTTCCTTCCTGCCGGTGATCTCTACATTTTGCAGCTGGTTATTGTCTGTGCTGAGCGCTACATTAAATGCAGTTAAATTCCCCTTTGTCAGGTCTGCCTTCCTGCTGAAAGCCTGGAAGCCGATAAAACTGAATCTGAGCGTATATTTTCCGGGTTTAAGTTTTAATTGATAGTGTCCGTTCTGATCAGTACTGGTACCTGAGTTCTGATTCTCCACTTTGATGGAAACGTTGGGAATGGGTTTCCCGGTTTCATCATCTACATTACCTTCGATCACAAATTCATCCGTGACCTGGGCTTGTGCCGCCTCGCTCGACATTCCAAAAAGAACCCCAATGGCGGCGAGGGTTCCGATACATAAGTTTCTAAGTTTTCGCATTATTTATAATGAGTCTAAGTTTGAATATACCGCAATAGTATAAAAAATTAAACGTTTATCAAAGATTAATGTTAAAACATGTAACTCCCTGTTAGGGGTTCTTCTTAAAGATGCTTATCTTTGCCGCGATTATATCATTCAGTTACTCCCTTTGGTCGCATGGAAAACATTCACAATAAGTTTATCGGAACAAAACAGAAAGCACTTGCCGTCAATCTGGACCCAAAAATCTACGGGTCATTTGCTGAGATTGGCGCAGGACAGGATGTAGCGGCAAATTTCTTTAAGGCGGGTGCTGCGGCCGGTACGATAGCAAAAACGATGTCAGCCTATGATATGGCCTTTTCCGATGCAATTTACGGAGTCCAGCAGGTGAAACGGTATGTAAGTGAACAGCGCTTAATGTCCATGCTGGAACATGAATACAACCTGGTAATTGAGCGCTTAGCCGCGAAAAGGGGCGATGCATCAACTTTTTTTGCTTTTGCGGATACCTTTTCCTCGCTGAATTATCAAAAGACCAATGAAGGCCATGGCTGGATGGGTGTACGGTATCAGCAGGAGCCGAACGGTGAGTTCCATGATGTCGTACTGCATGTGAAACTGCTGGACAATGACCATGGCCTGCAGCATTCCGCAGTAGGTACTTTGGGCGTTAACCTGGTATATGCATGTTACAATTACCATAAATCACCAGTTGTATTTTTACTTTCTTTACTGGATGACCTGAGCAGGGACCGCATCCAGATTGATATGATCCGGTTTGAAGGCCCTGGTTTTAAAGAGGTAGATAACCGTCTGATGAGCCTGCACCTTGTAAAATATGGTTTGTCGGATGCGGCCGTATTTGGCCCGGACGGTAAAAATCTGCAGCCATCAGAAGTTTTATATAAAAAACATATCATGATCGTCCGCGGGCGCTTCCGTCCGCTGATCAATATCCACATGGACATGATCAATACAGGGGTTGAGCGTTTTATGCAGGAGCCTGATGTGGACAACGAAAAAGTAATCGTGATCACAGAACTAACGCTGCAGTCTTTGAAAGAAAGAGGGGCAGATGACAGTGCAGAGATCAATGAAAAAGACTTTTTAGACCGTGTGGATATCCTTTGTTCCGTTGGTCAGACGGTTTTGATCTCAAACTTCCACGAATATTATAAACTGGTGGCTTATTTATCAAAGATCACTGCCCTTAAAATGGGTGTGGTGCTCGGCTATCCCAACCTTGAGTTTATTTTTGATGAAGAACATTACCGCTATCTGCAGGGGGGTATTTTGGAGGCCTTTGCCACTTTATTCAGCAGAAAGGTAAAACTATTTATCTACCCTACACTGGATGGCGATATCGTATTTAACTCCAAAAGATTTTCTCCTCCTCCTCATCTGATAGACCTGTTTGAATACCTGATTGCAAATGATAAAATTGAAGATATCCTGAATTATAATGTCAATAATCTTCATGTACAAACAGACAGGGTGCTTGAACTGGTAAAGGAAAATGCACCCGGCTGGGAAGAGTACGTTCCTGAAAAGGTTGCTGAGATCATCAGGGAAAGATCGTTATTCGGATTCTCAAGTCAGTAATATCCCAGGTTGGCTCAAATTCAGGCCTCAGGGGCTGATCTTATGATCTGGCAATCCTCTTCAGATAGTGCCGGGCGTTCTCTTTATTGAAACCGAATTGAACAAATATTGTTCTATACCTAAACCTTGAATTATGGAATCAAATGAAGAAAAACGTATTGACGCAGATAATAAACTGATCATTTCCTCGGAGCTTGACCCGGATAAACCGGAAAAGCCAATCAATGAAGAAGTGAATGGCGGATATAACTCAGCTGAAGATACAGGTAACAGCAATGAAGATCTTGAACTTGACCCTGATGATGACCCAATGACTAACCTCGATGAAGGTGATCTCGAAGCTTTAAACGGCGAAGACATGGACGGGGAAGGAACAGATTTTTCATAGCGGTAGCCGGAACTCTTAAATTTTAACAGCGTCCGCCGTTCCTGTATACTACCTGATACTCCGGTTTTTTACAGCAACAGCGGACGCAATCTGTTTTTCTAATCACAAGTGTGATCATTACCTGCGGTTACCAGGCAGGCTGATCCAGTCGTCATAACGGATTTTACCCAGACGGGCATCACCATGCGGAACCAGCGACTGGTCATTGATCTCAAACCCGAAATAAGGCTGATGAATGTCAGCGATCACCTCACGGTCATCTCCCTTCAATGCCAGGTACTGTTTAACCACCTCACTCAGCTGCACTTTTTCCGGGCCTGCAATATCTATCGTTGCGTTCAACGGTGCCCCGGCAGCAACATCAGCCACTACTGCAGCCACGTCATCAGAAGCCATCGGCTGGAACAGCGCCGAAGAGATCAGTACAGTATTTCCTGTAGTACCGGCCTGCACAATCGTGCCCACGAATTCAAAAAACTGGGTAGCGCGAACGATGGAGTAAGGAATACCGGCATCCTGAATCAGTTTTTCCTGTACCAGTTTTGCACGGAAATAACCGCTTCCCTGTAAAAGTTCTGTTCCAACGACAGATAGGGCAACGTGGTGTTTCACACCTGCTGCGGCTTCTGCTGCAAGCAGGTTGCGGCCCGAAGTTTCAAAGAACTCCATTACCGCCTTGTCTTCAAACGATGGTGAATTTGCTACATCAACCACAACGTCAGCGCCGCTGAGTGCTTCTTTCAGCCCTTCTCCTGTGATCGTATTTACGCCTGTGTTTGGAGAGGCCGCAAGTACATCATGTCCCATTGCACTCAGATTTTTTACTACTTTGGTTCCGATGAGGCCTGTGCCTCCAATGACTACAATTTTCATATTCTCTTGTATTTTATAATTTCTTACTGTTTGTATAACTCAATGACAACCGGAATTCTCGAATTGGACAAAAGGAGAAAAATAATTTAATTTTATTTTTTGTAGGCGTTTCCCTGCCCGGGATAGCTCAATGCGGACAGGCTTGAAAGCCACGAACGGGAGTAGTACATCAATAGATGATCCGGATATGCTGAAATATTCTTTTATTTGTGTACAAATATAAACTCGCTCGTTATGCAGGTGTTTACTTATTCAAAAGTATCAAGGGTTGTTACCCTGGCTTTATCTGGTCTTGGTTTTCTGGTCTTGGCCGGCCTGCTGGCCTTCAATGTCGTTCCGGCAGCAATCAGCAGTTCAGATGCAGGAAGCAAATGGTTTGTTGCCGCCCTGATAACCTTTGTAATTATCATTTTGATCTATTTATTTATCACAACCGTTAAATGGAGGTATATTATAGGGGAGGACAGCGTTCGTCTGGTAAATGCGGTATCTGAAAGGGAATTGCTTTTTTCAGAGATCAAAGGTTACCGTACTGACGGAAAGTACATTTACATTGAAGCCATTCCGAAGGATAGGAAACCGTTACAGATCACCACCTTATTGAAAGGTTCAGAGCAAATCCTGGACTGGCTGCGGAGCAGGTACAAAGATCTTGATCTATCTGAAAAGGAGGAGACATATCAAAGTATGCTTGAGGATATGAGGTATGGAAAAACTGCTGAAGAAAGACTCCGGCAATTTGTCAATGCAAGGGACACCTCAAGGTTTTTAAATTTTATGGGTGTTATGCTCGCCGGTCTGATATTCGTCAAAGGAATTGAAAAGTATACCATAGTTTTAGCCATTGCTGCTCCGGTGGTATCCGGATTGATCTTAAGAAGTTATCAGGGATTGATCAGGATTGGAATGAACAGGAACAGTCCGTTCCATACCATCATCTGGGGCCTGATCGCGCTGATCTTTGGCCTGCTGATTAAGGGTACTCTTTATATGATTTTGGATTATGGTGCTGTCTGGCAACCCGCAATACTTGCTGCCACGGTACTTTTTCTAGTGTTTGTAGTCAGAAACAATGAATTTAACATCAGTACTGCCGCGGGCATCTTCGGGATCATCGTATTTGCCGGAATCTCGTTTATTTACGGATTCAGCTCAGTTATCGCAGTAAATTGCATCTATGATACCTCTGTCAGCCAGGAGTATAAAGTCACTGTTGCAGATAAATATATCAGCCAGGGAAAATCTACCACCTATAACCTCCGGCTTTCCCGCTGGGGAAATCAGCAGAAAACTCACCGGATCAGCGTATCCTATGAAACGTATAACAGCAAAGATATAGGAGACGGTATGGTGGTGCACCAGCATAGCGGAATGCTGAAAATTCCCTGGTGTATTGTCACAGAACACTGAAATATCAATTACTATACTGATCTTTGCGGGCTATGCAGGACTATAAATACGAGATTGAGCTAAAGGTGAGGGATTATGAATGTGACATTCAGGGCGTGGTGAACAACGCTGTATATCAATCTTACCTGGAACACGCAAGGCATGAGTACTTGTTGTCACAAGGGCATTCATTCAAAGAACTGACGGACCAAAATATCCTCTTAATGGTTTCGAGGATAGAAATGGACTTCAAAAGATCACTGACCAGCAGGGATTCCTTTGCTGTAAAGATCAGGACGGAACGTGAAGGTGTAAAGCTTGTCTTTCTTCAGGATATCTTCCGTCTTCCGGACAATACTTTGTGCCTAAAAGCAAGGGTTGAGGTGATCGCCAAAATAAACGACCGGCTGAGCAGGGGAGAGATCTTTGATACCCTCTCTATTTAAAGATCTTCAGCAAGATTATGGACGGCTTAAATTGAAGCTGTCTTCAGCAGCGGAGAAGAAGAAGGTTCTGAAGAGCCTCTAAACAGGAATAGTCATATACACTGGTATATGACTATTCCCGGAAAGATCGTCTATAATTATTTTACGCGTTCTACGTATTCGCCTGTACGTGTATCAATTTTCACTTTATCACCCTGGTTCACAAACAGGGGAACTTTAATTTCCACACCATTTTCTGTGGTCGCATATTTCTGTGCACCTGAAGAAGTATCACCTTTAACAGCTGGTTCAGCGTAGGTAATTTCCAGTTCCACAAAGTTTGGTGCCTGTGCCATAATAGGTTCTTCACTTTCAAAAGAAACGATCACATCCATACCTTCTTTTACAAATTTTGCAGATGGCCCAAACAATGCTTTAGGCACGTTGAACTGATCAAAAGTAACGTTATCCATTACTACAAAATAATCGCCTTCTTCATACAGGTACTGGAAATCGTTAGTTTCTACACGGCAAATCTCAATCTGCTCATCAGTTCCTAAGCGGGCTTCCACAATTTTTCCGGTTTTGATGTTACGAAACTTGCCCAAGTAGAATGCTCCACCTTTACCTGGCGTGCGGTGTATGAGTTCTGTAACTGTTACCAGTTCGCCGTTGTAGCGTAAAATATTTCCTACTTTAGCTTCAGATGTTTTTGCCATATAAATATAAATTGTAAATTTTTGAGCTCAAAGATAGGCGCTTTTTTGGCATTTCCTGCTGAAGCTTACAAGATATTGTGTTTTCATCATCCAAATCAATCTGTACATTGCCTTGCGGCATCTTTTTTAAAACATTTTGAGGCATAGGTCGCAAAAACAAAGCCTCCGCCAGAAAAATGACGGAGGCCCTGCTGTTATTCTTTTGTCCACTTCCAATTGAGGATCTCCGGCATATCCTTACCATAGGTATTGATATAATGCCTGTGTTCGGTCAGTTTATCTGTGAGCATCTGTTTCAGGTACACACCTCTGCTGCTCAGGCCAGTCAGGCGGTTTACCGCATCGATAGCAAGGTGGAAGCGGTCCATCTCATTGAGCACGGTCATGTCAAAGGAGGTAGTGATGGTTCCTTCTTCCTTATATCCGCGTACATGCATGTTCACGTTGTTACTGCGGTTATAGGTTAAGCGGTGTACCAGCCATGGGTAACCATGAAATGCGAATACCACGGGTTTTGTTGTGGTAAACAGGTCATCGTAATCCTTCTCACTTAATCCATGGGTATGCTCTGTACTTTTTTCCAGTTTAAACAGGTCTACCACGTTGATCACCCTGATTTTTATTTCCGGAAGGTGCTCGCGCAGGATGGATACGGCCGCAAGGGTTTCCAGCGTTGGCACATCGCCACAGCAGGCCATGATCAAGTCTGGCTCAGCATCCTGGTCATTACTTGCAAAGTTCCAGATGCCTATTCCGCGGGTACAATGTTCTATTGCTTCATCCATCGTCAGCCATTGCGGTGCAGGATGTTTCCCTGCCACGATCACATTTACATAGTGGTAACTGCGGAGGCAGTGGTCCGTGACAGACAGCAGGCAATTTGCATCAGGCGGGAGGTAAACGCGCACGATGGTTGCCTTTTTATTGACCACATGGTCAATAAATCCCGGGTCCTGATGGGTAAAACCATTGTGGTCCTGTCTCCATACGGTAGAGGTCAGCAATATATTTAAGGAGGCTATTTTTCTGCGCCATGGGATCTCATTGGTAGTTTTCAACCATTTTGCATGCTGGTTAAACATGGAATCCACAATATGGATAAACGCTTCATAACAATTGAACAGGCCATGCCTGCCGGTGAGCAAATATCCTTCCAGCCAGCCTTCACACTGGTGTTCACTCAGCATTTCCATCACACTTCCATCAGTGGCAAGAAACTCGTCAGTAGCTGTCGCGGGTGCATTCCATTGGCGTGCAGTGGCTTCAAACACCACATCCAGCCGGTTGGATGCGGTTTCGTCAGGGCCAAAGATCCGGAAGTTCCGTTTATCCTGGTTTTTTTTGATCACGTCCCTAAGGAACCGTCCGCTCACATAAGTATCTCCCTCTCCGGCCGCTCCCGGTGAAGGTACCGGAATGGCATACTCCCTGAAATCCGGCAGATGTAAATTACGCAACAGGAGCCCTCCGTTTGCATTTGGATTTGCGCCCATACGCCTGTCCCCTTCAGGAGCCAGTGCTGCCAGTTCGGGCATGAGTTCACCTTTTTCATCAAAGAGTTCTTCCGGGCGGTATGATTTCAGCCAGTCTTCCAGAAGGCCCAGGTGCTCCGGCGGGGCCGAGGCAGAAACCGCCAGGGGGATCTGGTGCGCCCTGAAGTTGCCTTCTATCCTGTATCCGTCTACTTCCTTCGGGCCGGTCCAGCCCTTGGGTGATCTCAATATGATCATTGGCCAGCAGGGGCGCGTAGTGTCCTGATTTTCAATTGCATTTTTCTTAATCTCGCGGATAAATTCCACTGCTTTGTCCAGCGTGGCAGCCATATCTTCATGCATGGTATCGGGGTCATCACCTTCCACAAAGTATGGCGTCCAGCCGTAACCTTTAAATAACTGCTCCAGCTCTTCATGCGGGATGCGTGCTAAAACAGTCGGGTTTGATATCTTGTAGCCATTCAGATGCAGGATGGGCAATACCACACCGTCAGTTACAGGGTTAATGAATTTGTTGGAATGCCATGCTGTGGCCAGCGGCCCCGTTTCTGCTTCGCCGTCACCAACCACGCAGGCTACTACCAGATCCGGGTTATCCAGTACGGCGCCGAAAGAGTGGCTCAGGGAGTATCCCAGTTCTCCGCCTTCATGAATGGACCCGGGTGTCTGGGGGGAGGCATGGCTTGAGATCCCTCCGGGATAGGAAAACTGGGTGAATAACTTTTTCAATCCCTCTTCATCCCGGCTGATATTGGGATAAACTTCCGTGTAAGTACCTTCAAGGTAGGTTCCCGCCACAACGGCCGGCCCGCCATGGCCGGGGCCCGAAACATAGATCATATCCAGGTCGTATTTCCTGATCACACGGTTGAGGTGTGTATAAATGAAATTTTGCCCGGGAGTAGTGCCCCAATGCCCCAGCAGCATGTTTTTGATGTCTTCAAGTTTGAGGGGCTGTTTCAGCAGCGGGTTATTGCGTAAGTAAAGCTGGCCGACCGACAGGTAATTGGCTGCCCGCCAATAGGCGTGGATGTTTTTTAATTCCTCTTGAGAAAGTGTAGCCATAACAATAAATTTATTTGTGTCGATTAATAATATGTTGAGTGTGCTGAGCGATCATATATTCTTCACTGGTTTTCATCATCCTGATGCTCACCTTACTTGCCCTGGATGATATGACTTCCTTCATGGCCTGGTTTGATCTTTTGTTGATCCGGATACCCATGAAACCCAGGTTTTCACAGATCCTTTCGCGGATCAGGGTAGAATGCTCCCCGATTCCTCCTGTAAACACCAGGGTGTCCAGCCCGCCCATTCCTGCTGCCAACGCGCCGATAAACTTTTTAGCCTGGTAACAGAACACCTTCAGTGCTTCTTCCGCAGCCGGGTCCTGTGCCTCATTTTTGAGCAGTTCCTGCATGTCACTGGTGCCGGCAATGGCTTTAAGGCCAGACTCTTTGTTCAGCACCTCATCCAGTTTGGTTGCACTGAGCTTTGCTTCTTTCAGCAGGAACAGGATCACCCCGGGATCGAGGTCGCCTGCCCGCGTTCCCATGACCAGTCCGCCGGCAGGGCTCAGGCCCATGGTGGTATCTACGCTGATGCCGTTTACAATTGCCGCCATGCTGGCGCCATTGCCCAAATGGGCAATGATGATCTTCTGCGCAGATGCTGCGGGGTCTTTCTCCAGCAGTGACTGCATGATATATTCATAGGACAGGCCGTGGAAGCCATAACGCATCAGCCCTTTCTGCTGATATTCTTTTGGAAGGGGATAATTTTTGGTATAAGATGGCAGGTGCCGGTGGAAGGAGGTGTCAAAGCAGGCTACCTGCGGAAGATCAGGAAAGGCTTCCCTAAAGGTCAGTATTGTTTTGATCTCCTGCGGCAGGTGGTTGGGGGCGAGGTAGATATACTGGTGGAGTGACTGCAGCAGATCGTCTGTAATCACCTCCGGCTCCCGGTGTTGCGGCCCTCCCTGCACCAGCCGGTGGCCAATGGCCGCAATGGAACGGTGATGGCCGTTTGCGGTCAGCCAGTCCACCAGTGCTTTCACCCCATCCGCCAAGGTTTTATACGTATCAGAGCTATTGCTGAAAATGACCTTGTCCTTCCGGCTGATTTCCATGTAGCTCCCTTTGCTGCCGATATGGTTCACCTGCCCCGATAGTTCTGCATATAGGGACTTGGTGTGGTAAAGACTAAATTTCAGGCTTGAAGAACCTCCGTTGACTACCAATATGTATTTTTCTGTACCTGCTGTCATAAAATAATGAGTATGAATACGTAAAGAATAATACTATAACGAAGTTACGGAGGAATGGGTTTATAAAAATGACGGTCGTCATTAAATGATTTACCTGTTCGTCAGACTTTTGTTATTTTCCGGAGCCTTCCTTATTCCATATACTTCAGTAAATAAGGTGCCGTGCGACTGTCCTTTGCCTGTGCAAACTCAGCCGGTATTCCCGCTGTTACAATCCTGCCGCCCTTTTCGCCGGCTTCCGGGCCAATTTCTATGACCCAGTCGCTCCTGGAGATCACATGCAGATCATGTTCCACCACAATGATCGTATTGCCCTGTTCCACCAGTTTGTTCAGCTGCAGCATCAGCTTTTCCACATCTGAGGGGTGCAGGCCGGTGGTTGGCTCGTCCAGGATGTACAGCGTATTGCCATGCTGTGTGCGCTGCAGTTCTGTGGCCAGCTTGATGCGCTGGGCTTCACCACCGGAAAGTTCGGTGGCAGGCTGCCCGAGTTTCAGGTAACCAAGGCCCACCTGCCGCACTATATCCAGGCCGCGGTGGATGGCAGCATCCGCGCTGAAGAATTCCCATGCGGCATCTACCGTCATGGCCAGTACTTCGGCGATATTCTTATCCTGATAAGTTACTTCCAGCGTTTTGGCATTGTAGCGGGTGCCCATGCAGGTAGGGCAGGGCGTGTATACACTTGGCAGGAACAGCAGTTCAACCATTACAAATCCTTCGCCCTGGCAGTGCGGGCACCTGCCTTTTGCCACGTTGAAGGAGAAGCGGCCGGCATCATACTTTCTTTTTTTTGCAGCCGGCGTAGCGGCGAAGAGTTTACGGATAGGATCAAACAGGCCGGTGTAGGTGGCCAGGTTAGACCGCGGCGTGCGGCCTATGGGTTTCTGGTCTACCTGAACCAGTCTTCTGATCGCTTCGGCACCTTCAGTAATCGAGCCGCTCAGTGTCTGTGCATCCTGTTGTTCAAGGTCCAGTACAGACACATCCAGGTCTGCCGTTTCTTCAGCTTTTTGTGAGGGCTTTTGCCCCAGGTGCGCCGCAACAAGTTCTACCAGCACCTGGCTTACCAGGCTGCTTTTTCCGGAGCCTGAAATGCCGGTTACGCTGGTGAAAACACCCAGAGGAAAACTGACGTCCAGTTGCTTCAGGTTATGCCTGGAAACACCTTCCAGCCTGAGCCATCCTCTGGCCGCTCTCGGGATGAATGCCGGTTGACCGGCGTATGTATTACCATAGATATAGTATTTGGTTTTGGAGTTCCCAATATTTTTAAGCCCTTCGGGAACACCGCTGTACAGGATCTGCCCGCCATGTTCACCGGCGCCCGGGCCAACATCTACAATCCAGTCGGCATGGCGGATCACATCTATTTCATGTTCTACCACAAAGAGGGAATTGCCTGATGCTTTCAGTTTATCCAATGCCCTGAGCAGGGCTTGTGTATCTGCCGGGTGTAATCCTGCGGAGGGTTCATCCAGTACATATACTACTCCGAAAAGATTGGACCGTATTTGTGTGGCAAGCCGTAAACGCTGCAGCTCTCCGGGTGAGAGGGTAGGCGTACTGCGTTCCAGGCTCAGGTAACCCAGGCCAAGGTCCAGCATCACTTCCAGCCGGGATGTCATGTCTTCGGCTATACGCTGCGTGACGATTACTTTTTCCGGGTGCCCGCCGGCTGTTTTTTTTGCCGGCAGGTTTTTCCCGCTGGCATATCCTTTGAAAATCTGGTGAAGTGTTTCAAGGGATAACCCTGATAACTCTGTGATGTCCATTCCGTTAAATTTTACGGAGAGAGATTCCTTCCTGAGCCTTTTGCCCTTACAGGCCGGGCATTCGCTGCTGAGCATATACTGGCTGACGCGTTTTTTCATCAGCTGGCTCTGGCTGTTGGCAAAGGTTTGCATCACATATCTTTTTGCTCCGGTAAAGGTGCCCATATAGTCGGGCTGCATCTTGTTCTGAATTGCCTTTTTAACCTGCTCGCGTGTGAAACGCGGGTATACCGGTACTACCGGTTGCTCTTCGGTAAACAGGATCCAGTCCCTGTCTTTTTTGGGCAGATCCTTCCATGGAATATCTACATCAAAACCCATCGTATTAAGGATGTCCCGCAGGTTCTGGCCCTGCCATGCGGTAGGCCAGGCTGCAACGGCACGCTCACGGATGGTCAGTGAATCATCCGGCACCATTGACTTTTCTGTCACTTCATATACCCTCCCAAGGCCGTGGCATTCCGGACAGGCACCTTCAGGCGTATTGGGCGAAAAGGATTCTGCGTAGAGGATAGGCTGTCCCTCAGGGTAATCTCCTGCCCTGGAATATAACATCCTGAGCAGGTTAGAGAGGGTGGTCACACTGCCTACAGAGGAGCGGGTGCTTGATGAACCGCGCTGCTGCTGCAGGGCGATAGCTGGAGGAAGGCCTTCAATCTCATCCACTTCCGGTACCGACATCTGGTTGAACAACCTCCTTGCATAGGGAGAAACCGATTCCAGGTAACGTCTTTGCGCCTCTGCATACAGTGTTCCGAAGGCCAGTGATGATTTTCCTGAGCCCGAAACGCCGGTAAACACTACCATTGCATCCCGGGGAAGCTGAAGGCTTACATTCTTTAAGTTATTTTCCCGTGCTCCCTTTACGGTTACATATCCCGTAAAAACTGCCTGGCTTTGTGCTGCCTTCCTGGCCATATGTTCTGTTATCTGATAAATCCCTTTGTTTTTGTATTGAAGAACACGAAAGGGGAAGTAAAGTTTGATCAGCGGCAGATGTTAGAAAGCACTACATTCTTTGGGCCAAGGATCAGATGCTGTTATAATTTTGGTTAACTGGTCACAAGCTCTTCTGTTAAATAATTAAAAAATACCCCGAGGTTTACTAATTAACACAGAATAGAATAATTTTGGAGATATTGCCAAATATGTTCCCAGTTCATCGATTTCTGTTATCCAATTGTTAGGTTATGCTTGTCAGAAAAAAAAATATTATAATTCAGGATAAAAAGATACTGGCTTTGCTGATGACCGCGCTGCCACTCTTCATGATGCTCTCTTCATTTGTTTATCCCTCTCAGCCGGCCGCTGCGCCAAAAGATGGTCCCAAAATCGTTAACATCGTCAATTTTATCCGTTTACTGGAACCCAGAGACCCCAGGATCACTGAAGAGGTACTGTACCAAACGGTGGTTAAACAGGTAGAGATCATGAAAAAATACAAGCTGCCAGGAACGTTCCTGCTGCAGTATGATGCCTTAATGGACGCAAGATACCAGAAGCTTTTAAGCGGCCTTCCGAAAGGTTCGTTTGAAATTGGCGGATGGTGGGAGATCCCGCAGCCACTGATAGAAAAGGCTGGCCTGAAATGGCGGGGGCGGTACCCCTGGGACTGGCGGGCCAATATCGGCTTTTCCACAGGGTATACCCCCAGGGAACGGGAGAAGCTGATTGATGTGTACATGGCCGATTTTAAAAAGATATTTGGGTATTATCCCAAATCCATAGCCTCATGGTTTATTGATGCCCATAGTTTGAGTTATATGTACCAGAAATACCATATCGTGGCTTCAGGCAATTGTAAAGACCAGTATGGCACTGATGGTTACACCTTGTGGGGCGGTTACTGGAACCAGGCCTATTACCCCAGCAGGATCAATTCCTATATGCCTGCACAGCACCAGCAGAACCAGATTCCTGTGCCCATTTTCAGGTTGCTGGGAAGTGACCCGATCAGGCAGTATGATACAGGCCTGGGTACAAACAGGCAGGGCGTGATCACGCTTGAACCGGTGTATGAATTCGGGGGCGGTGATGCAGCCTGGACGAACTGGTTCTTCAAGACCTTCACAGAAGACCAGTCGCTGGGCTTCAATTATACGCAGGCCGGGCAGGAAAATTCCTTTACCTGGGATGCCATGTCCAAAGGTTTTGAAATTCAGATGCCCCTGATCGCAAAACTCAGGGATGAGGGCAAAGTAAGGGCAGAAACCATGGAGCAATCAGGGCTGTGGTTCAAAAAGCAATATAAAGTTACGCCGGCTACATCTTTTGCCGTAAGCAAAGACCTGGAAGGGAGCGATCTCAAAACGATCTGGTTCAACAGCCGTTTTTACAGGATCAATATCCTATGGGAACAGGGCCATCTCCGCATTCGGGACCTGCACCTGTTCAATGAGAACTTCCCCGATGTTTACACCACCAAAGTTGCAACGTCCAATGAATGCACATTTTTCACACTCCCGCTGGTTGAAGGGTACCTGTGGAGTAAAAAGGACCAGATTGCCGGATTGCGCCTCAAGGCTTTAATAGATGGAAAAGAAGTTTTGTTAAAGGGCACAGACCCCGTATTTACCAATAACGGAGTAAACGCTGTACATATATCATGGCCGCTGAGCACCGTCAAAGGGACACTGGAAATAGATTTGAATGAAAGAACAGCTGGCATCAGGCTGGTCAGCAAGAGCGCCTGTAACTGGTATTTAGACCTCAATGTGGCAGATCAGGCTGAATTGCCGTTTAAAAAGATTGGGCCAAAACAGGTAGACTGCAGTTTTGAAGGCATGGGGTACCAGCTCCGGGCCGGAAAAGGTTCCTTTTCCAAACCCTCAAACGGCGCAATCTTGAGATTGAAGCCACAAATGAATGTCCACTCCTTAAATCTTTACTAATTTTGTACCTTCGGGCATTTATCAGGACAACATGACCAAGCTGCAATCCGCTTTTGAAAAATTTGACGATTACAATAAAAAAGACCCTAATCTTTTTTACTGGGAAGGGGAGAGCCATCCCCGGGAGTACTTTTTAGCCGTAAGGCTGTACGATTGGGTAAGAAAGATCGAGCCCGGCGCCAGTGAAGAACTGCTGCTGGCTTCAAGGAGCCAGCATATCGGCCGTTGGGAAAGTCCGCGTGAAGCATACCCTGAAGGGCGGGCTGCCTACCTGAAATGGAGGGCTGACCTCGCCCAGTATCATGCCCGAAAATCCGGTCAGCTGCTGCAGGAAGCAGGATATGACGAGGAAACCATCACACGTGTGCAGCAGATCATCCTGAAAAAAAGAATCAAGCTTGACAGCGAAGTGCAGACCATGGAAAATGCACTTTGCCTGGTATTTCTGCAATATCAATATGAAGAGTTCCACCCCAAACATCCGGAAGATAAAGTCATTACCATCCTGAGGAAGTCTTTACTGAAGATGGATGCGCATGGCCATCAGTTTGCACTGGCCATGAGCTTCTCCGAAAAAGGGCTGTACTATATCCAGCAGGCTCTGGCGCTTTTATAGGCAGGTATCAGTGTATCAGCTGATGTCTTTTACCATCCAGATATTACAGGTCACGTGCACTGAGTTCAGCAATGGTTTGTCCAGCCTGACGAAACCCAGTTTTTCATAGATACTTACCGCCTTTGAAAATTCGGACAGGCTTTCCAGGTAAAGCTGCGTATAGCCAAGTTCAACGGCTGAACTGATGCTTTTTTGCATCAGCGCCCTTCCTATACCCGTACCTCTCGCTGCGGCGCTGAGATAAACCTTAACCAGTTCCGCACAATTTTCCGGTAATCCTTCGGTAGGGAATACCCCGCTGCAGCCTGCAAGGCTGCCTTCGCTTTCTGCAACCCATAAAACTGAGCGCGGTTCTTTAAACAGCTCAAACAGATCATCTGTAGTAGGGTCTGAATATACCGTTCCTTCTTTTGGTGCATCGTGTTCCACAAACACTTCTCTTATCAATTTTGCAAGTTCTGCGTTATCTCTTTTTTCTATTTTTCTGATGATCATTATCGTAGGGATAGTTAGTCTTAATTGCTAAACCAAAACTACGTAGCTAAATACATATATCAAACAGTTTTAACAGAAATGCATGTCATATGCTAAAAAAATGTGATTGAAAATAGATTAGACAATCACTTCCAGCAGCGAAGTGTTCATCCTGGAAAGCATGGCTATTCCAGACCGTACTTCTTTTTCATCCACATCTTTGGCCAGTGCCAGAAAGCAGGCTTTGGCCAGTGGTGCAAGCTGAAGGCTCAGCTCATGTGATTTATCGGTTAAAAATATCAGTTTAATACGCCGGTTGGAACCATCCTCTTTCCTCACTGCGTAGCCTGCTTTGACCATGTTATCAATCAGGTAGGTCATATTGGATTTATCCTTAAACAGGATATCGGCCAGTTCCTGCTGGATCATTCCATCCTGCTTCCGCAGCAGTTTCATGATCTCCAGCACTTCAAAACTTATGTCTATATCTGCTTCTTTCAGTTTGGCCTGAAACATTTTGCGCAGCCTGTACCGAAACTCAAATATGGATTGAGAGAATTCCCCTACAAGTTCAGCCTTTTGGTCGGTGTTCATCATACAAAAATAAGTATTAATTGATCAAAATGTTAATGCGCGGCATCGGACAGGCTTACTTTACCCTTTGATTTTTTTACAAACAACATCACCAGCGGAACAAACACAACGAATACGATGCCAACAAACATAAAGATATCCATATAGGACAGCAATGTAGCCTGTTTGGTAACGCTGCCGTCAAGGATCTGGTAAGCCATATTACGGGCCGTGCTCAGGTCAAATCCATGGCTCTGCATGCCTGAGGCAAGCTGTGTTACCCGGGCCTGAACAGTGTTGTCATTTTCATTCAGGTGGCTCACCAGGTAAGTCCGGTGGATACTTGTTTCCCTGGTCAGCATTGTAGAGATCAGTGCCACACCAAATGATCCGCCCAGTTGCCTCATCATACTCGTAAATGCGGCGCCCTGCCCAATTTCCTGCCCTTTTAAGGTAGAGAGAGACATGGTACTTACCGGTACTGACAGTAAACCCAGGCCCAATCCGCGTACCATCAGCGGCCAGAAGAAATCATCAGAGCTGGTATCTGGTACGATGATCTTGTAACATAACATGCAGAAAATGTAAAAGATGAACATCCCCGCAGCAATCAGGTATTTTTGCTGCACACCTTTTTGTATCAGGATGGCTACCACAGGCATCATCACCGCCACAAACAGTGTGCTGGGAAGCTGAAGTACGCCGGCCTGCTGGGCACTCCATCCCAGTATGGACTGGGTGAATTGCGGAATTACAAAGGTAGAACCAAATGTGCCGAAGCCCATCACAAAAGACAGCATAACCCCCATACGCAGGTTCCCGTTTTTGAGTACCCTGAGGTTCACCACCGGGAATTTTGCTTCCAGCTGCCGCCACACAAAGAGGTACAGGCCTAAAACAGCCGTAACACACAGTGTGATGATCAGCTTACTGTTAAACCAGTCGTCTTCCTGTCCCTTTTCCAGAACATACTGCAGGGAAGATATACCTACCGTTAACAGGATGATCCCCAGCCAGTCTACCTCGCTGGCAGATCTTTTTGAACCATAAACAGGGCTGCGGACAAACTGTACCGTTAAAACAGCGGCGAGAATGCCGACAGGGATATTGATATAAAATATGAAAGGCCAGGAGTAATTGTCTACAATGTAACCTCCAAGGGGCGGGCCCAGGGTGGGGCCTACAATGATACCCAACACATAGATTGCCTGTGCCATTGCCCGTTTCTCCGGAGGCCAGCTCTCAGTGATAATGGTTTGCGAGGTAACCAGCAGGGCACCGCCGCCCATTCCCTGCAGGAACCTGAAGATGATCAGCTCGGTGATGGAGGTTGCGTTTCCGCATAAAAAGGAACATACTGTAAATATGATAATAGAAGCGGCAAAATAATTGCGCCTGCCGAACTGCTGGGACAGCCAGCTGGTCAGCGGGATAACGATCACATTGGCAAGGGAATACGCTGTGATCACCCAACTGATCTCATTCAGGGTTGCCCCTAAACTTCCCCTCATATTGTTCAGTGCCACGTTGACGATCGTAGTGTCAATAATTTCAAGTAGTGCACAGAATACTGCCGTAATGGTAATGATGGCCAGACGCGGGCCATGCTCAACTAAAGATTCACCTTGCTGCATATCGTTTTAATTCTGCACAAAGTTAAAATTTAAACTGTTTTAATTCAAACTAATATATCCTTATAATGTCAATTATATCATCTGTATATCATTCAATAAAAATGCCCTGCCGGAAGCACGTTCCGGCAGGGCATTTGCACAGGTATACCTGCAGCCTAATTCACTAAAGTCTGTATAAATTTCCTGGAAGACTGGAAAAGATCGTCGTGGGAAGCCAGCTGATCGATCCGTACATTTTCGTCAGTCACTACAATGTCCATAATGTCTTCGGTATTCATACTGATGGTGATCACATCGTTATTCCGTTTGTAATACAATACGTTTTCTTCGCAATTTTCCCTGCAGTAATCTGTAAACAGGGAAGCCAGGTTGATAAATATGATGGATGCCGTTAGTTTTCTGTCGTTTGGAATAATGTTCATGTATAAATTTTCTTTACATGCCTAACAGGTATCCACGTCCATTGTTTTCAGGTTTTTAAAAATATTTAGCGGGCGGAAGCTCAGGGTTTTTTCCAGAACAGGACGTCATTACTGGTATGATAGCTTGTCACCTTGTAATCAGGATATTGTTTGGTTTCAAAGCCGTCAATTGCGGGAGGGATGCTCTTCAGCGGTAACAGCTCCACATAACTCAGTGGTTTCCCGTCCCTGGTCTGTGAGTTGTATTCACTGTTGAGCGGGCAGATCATCCTGTAAATATGTTCGGCCATAAATTTATACAGGTATACCTCTTTTTTAGTCGGAACCTGATGGTAATTGGCAGTCTTGTTCAGTACCAGTGGTTTTCCGTCAACGAGGCGCTGCCGTACTTCGGCAATACCCAGCAGGTTTCCTTTTTCATCCATTACATAAGCATTTTCCTGCGGGTCCATCCATACCCATTTCTGCAGCGAATCAATATAGATAGAATTGATCACATGACCGCCGTCAGGAACAGGATACTTATTCGAAAAACAGATGACACTTCTGGACTTAAAGCCCATTGCCAGGAAGATCTCGTTCATGGAGATGGAAAGCCCGTAACATCCCTGTGCATATTTTTTTTCTTTATAGGTTTCAATGATGTTGCGGGCATTGAGAACCTTCAGGTTGGCTACATCCTCATGTGGCACGGTGTTGTGCATCCATTCCAGTAAACGGATAGCCCTGTTAACTTCGTTGCCCGTTCCTGCCACTGAGTCAAGATGGTAGGTCTCACGCAGTGCAGTCAGCTGAGGATCATCGGGCCTCTGGTAGCTGAAATCAGGATAAGCCTGTTTTTCTGATGCATCATAGGGCCCAGTTCTCTTCAGCACAGCTACAACATCCACACTGTCCTTTTCCTGCGCAAGGGCTGGAAGAAGGGGAACAAATGCAGTCAGTAAGAATAATAACATTGTGTTTGATAATTTCATCTGTTTATTTAATTTGTTGCTTGTTAATTTGTTGCCTGATGGAGCAAATTACCGGAATTAGAAAGTCCGGATTTCTGTTTTTAGACCAGCAGGGGATTTGCGGCCCCCGAATAACATTTCCAGGCTGCAAACCCATTCAGGGCCCGGGATACCGAATTGGGGGCCGCGAAGAGGTTGTTGGTCGAAAGATGAATTTTTTACCGGCAATAATGCTCATTTTTGATGTATGCACCTCAATCGGAAAATATCATGGCGTAGCCTGGTTCAGCACCTGCTGTTCTGGATGCTGTTCATCTCTTACCACGCTGTAACTGCCGGCTGGGAAGAAAATGACCAGCTTACGTTTGTGGCTAACCATTATCTGGCTGAGCTGTTATTTGTTTGCATTCCGCTCACTTATATTAACCTGTATGTGTTGATGCCGCTATATTATTATCCGCAGCAGTACATGAAATACGCACTGGGTTTTGTGGTTCTTTTTATCTCCGGGGGATTGTTCCTCAGGTTTTTTACCCACCAGTTTGTATTGCCCTGGGAGCAGCTGCATGACCCGGAAAGGTACCGGCGGGAAGTGAAGCACTTCTGGATACCCATCAGGATCATCCGGAACTCGGTCACTGTTTTTCCCATTGTGCTGATTGCGATGCTGATTGAGCTGATCCGTTATACAGACCGCCAGGGAAAGAACCTGAGAGAACTGGAAAGGGAAAAATTTGCTGCTGAACTGGGCCTGCTCAAATCCCAGATCAATCCCCACTTCTTTTTCAATACCTTAAACAGCCTGTATGCACTAACGCTGAAAGGTTCAGACAAGGCCGCCGGCATTGTGCTCCGCTTATCCAACCTGATGCATTATATGCTTTATGACGCCAGCGCCGCCAAAGTATTATTAAAAGATGAAATCAGCCATCTGCAAAGTTATATCTCTATTGAGCAAATGCGGTTTGCAGACCGGCTGGAATTATCCTTTCAATACTCAGGTGATATAGAAGGCAAAATGATAGCCCCTTTGTTAATGCTGCCTTTTGTTGAAAATGCATTTAAACACGGTCTGTCAGAAAATGCAGGATGGATCACGATCACATTAAAGGTAATTGACTGCAGGCTGTTCCTGAAAGTTGAAAATAGCTATAACCCGGAGACCAAAGTAAAGGTGCACGGACTGGGATTAATAAACGTGAGAAGGCGACTGGAATTAACCTACCCGGAAAAATATAAGCTTCAGCTAAACCGCAATGACGGGGTTTTTGAGGCTGATCTTAAACTTGATTTATAATTAGCAAAGGCTCCGGCTCACAACTGATAGTAAAAAAACAACAGATGAACATGATTAATTGTATTGTTGCCGATGACGAGGAACTGGCAAGGGAAATCATAGAGCGGTATATCGGTAGGGTTGACAGGCTGCATCTCGTGGCCATGTGCAGCAATGGCACCGAAGTTTATCATGCCCTGAAAAATAACAGGGTAGACCTGCTCTTCCTGGACATACAGATGCCACACCTGACGGGCATGGAACTGCTCCGGGCGATAAAAAATCCGCCGCCGGTGATCATGACTACGGCCTACCGGGAGTTTGCACTGGAAGGTTATGAACTCAACGTGATCGATTATCTCTTAAAACCGATTGGTTTTGACAGGTTCTTAAAAGCAATAGACAAATATGAATCCCTGAGAAATCCAGGAAATAGCATTGCTGCGGAGCCCCGGGCGGCGGCAAGTGATGACCGGCAGGGCTTTATTTATGTGAAATCGGATAAGAAAATGGTAAAAGTGCCTTTGAAAAATATCCTGTACATTGAAGGGTTAAAAGACTATGTGAAAATACACATGACAGATAAGACCATCATTACTTATCAAACGATGACCTATTTCGAAGAAAAATTTTCTGCAAACCATTTTATACGCGTGCACCGTTCTTTTATTATTTCCCTGGATCACATTACAGCATATTCGGCAAGCCACATCGAGATCGGCCAAACGCATATCCCTATAGGAGGGTCTTATGCAAGGGAAGTGCAGAGAAGGCTTGAAGCCTGAGAATTGATGGCATTTTATACCGGAAACCGGAATGCAGCGTTAGTGATAAAGTTGCCGTTAGAGTTGAGCAATATCAATGCAATTATCAAACATATATTAAGTATTTTTAAATAAAAAAACTATGAAACAAGCAATTTCCATATTCCTGTTTTTTATGCTGGTTGGCACGGCTGCCGGCTACGCCCAGACCAAGTTAAAAGCCGGCGATAAAGCCCCTGATTTTGTATCCAAAGACCAGGATGGCAAGACGGTTTCCCTCAAACAGTTCAAAGGGAAAAAAGTGGTGTTATATTTCTACCCGAAAGATGGCAGTACCGGCTGTACTGCAGAGGCCTGCAGCCTGCGTGACAACATTACGGAGCTTACAAAAGATGGCTATACCATTCTTGGTGTAAGTACTGATGACGAAGCTTCGCACAAGGGGTTCAAAGAGAAGAACAAACTGCCATTCTCCTTACTTGCTGACGTAGATAAATCTATCCATATGAAATATGGTGTATGGAATGAGAGAGAAAGAAACGGTATCATGGGTTACAGCACCACCCGTACTACTTTCCTGATCAACCAAAGTGGAGTGATTACTAAAGTCATCGAGAAAGTAGATACTAAAAACCACGCTTCACAGATCCTGGGCAGCCTGAACTAATTTTATAGTACTCCATTGAGTGCCTGCACACAACCCCCAAAAGTTGACACTTTCCGGGGGTTGTTTCATTTCTGAGGCTTTCTTTATTTCATTTTATACACGTGCCTCCGGGCTTTCCAGGTTGCTTTGCCGTACTCTCCAAGGCTCAGTTCGCCTTCCATGGTATCACCGGTAACTTTTCCGTTAAAAAAGGAATGTACCCGTGCACCATCCACGCCGTAAGTACTACGGATAATTACATCGTTTCCATGTATCGTCCCGGTAAGGTCTCTCGGGCCAATGCTCCCTGTGTAAGTACCCTTAAAGCTATCGCCCTTTTGCTCAATCATAAAAGTCTGGCTAACCGTGCTGGCATAAAATTTCGTTTCCACATCCCATTGTCCGCTAAGGTCTGCAGCTGCGGCTGCGGCAGTTGCTGCTGCGGGCTGTGGTTTTGACAGGATTTCAAAAATGCGGTTTGCCACGATCTTTTCATCACCGTCAGTCATCTGTGATGAATTCACCAGGATGCTCGTTTTCTGGTTTGGCTGAAAATAACTGCCTGCAGATCCTACCGATATTCTCGGATTGCCGCTCCACAGCAGGTCTTCAACTTCCTGCCCGATGTAGGGAATTCGAGTATTGTCCCAGGAGATGATCAGATCCGGGCTCGGATTTGAACGGCCCACAGGTTGTTTGATCAGTGTGGTTAGCCCCGGAACTGATTTGATGCGGTTTGCAATACTTTCCAAACGTGTATTCCATAACTTCTTTTCTGCCTCATGGTCACGCTTAAACCACATTTCTGCAGCAGTCAGCATGCCAATCACTTCTTCACGGCCAACCTTAAAGCCTCTCCCGAAGCCATGGTGCGGCCCTGTATTCATTCTTGCAGCCATGATCAGGTCTTTTCTCCCGATCAGCAGCCCTGCACACTGCGGGCCACGCAGGTATTTACCGCCGCTGTAGGCCACCAGATCGGCACCCTGGCTAATATGTGGGTTAGGGTTTTCAGGGCCTTCTGCCGCGGCATCAACCAGGATTGGAATGCCGAGGGGTTTGGTGATCTCTGAGATCACTTTCAGGGATAAAACACCACTTTCAGATTCTTCTCCGGCCAGCAAATATACCATCGCCGTTCTTGGCCCCAGAGCGGCCTGTAATTCTTTCACATTTGCCACCTGGATCATCCTTACACCAACAGCTTTACATCCGGCGTCGTAGGCAGAGCGTGAATAGGAAGTGATCACCACCTCATCTTTCATTCCTGTAATGTTAGGGATCATCCAGATCTTGTCCGGGTCTCCGCCGGTTACGCAGCCTGCGGTGGCAGCAGTGATCGCTGCTGATGCCCCTGCGGTTACACAACCGGATTCTGTGCCCATCAGCTCGCCCAGGCGCCTGCCAACGCCGTCCATGAGTTCATCTATCTGTACAAACTCATGGATTGCAGCATCCATTGCATCGCGTACTTCGGGCAATACTTTACTTGCGCCAATCACGGTAACGGTTCCGCGGGCATTTAATATCGGCTTCACGCCAATGGCTTCATAAACGCTTTTAGGTTTGGCAGCAGAGGAGGACGGGGACACGGCCGCACTTAAAGATCCGGGTACGGCCATTGATACCGGCAGTATAGCCAGGCTTTTGATAACATTTCTTCGGTTCATAAAAATTTATTCGGTCTAGGGTTGCTCAATATCCGGTTTTTTATGTTGCGCTCTATGTAAAATTTTTATGCTGCTATGCGGCAAACAGGCAGGATACCTTTATACCCCGCCTCATTCTGCCGACCGGATGATGGAAACAAACAATAAATTATTTACTTTGCTGTTATAGATCATTCAGATGCTAATCAGAAAAACTAAAATCATACTTACGCTGGTCGTGTCAGCAGCAGTTGTGGCTGCTGCCGTGTATTTCTTACAAAAGAATAAGGACTATGGCTGGAAGGCATATGGCGGCAGCAGTGAAAACATCAAATACTCTACCCTGCGGCAGATCGATACTTCAAATGTTAGCCAGCTAAAGGTAGCATGGGTTTACCATTCTGAAAATGATGATACCACACGATATGGTATCATGGAATGCAACCCGATCATTGTTGACCACACACTTTACGGCGTATCTCCAAAGATGAAATTATTTGCCCTGGACGCGGCCACCGGTAAAGAAAAATGGCATTTCGATCCGGCAGATTCCCTGACCAACAAAACCTGGCACAGGAACAGCGTAAACATGAACAGAGGGGTTTCTTACTGGAGCGACGGTGATGACCGCAGGATTATATATACCGTTGGCCCCATTGCATTTGCAGTGAATGCCGGAACAGGAAAGCTCATCGGCAGCTTCGGGAAAGATGGGGGCATTGACCTCAGGAAAGGCCTCGGGAGGGATGAAAAGGACATGTCTATTTCTCCCACATCTCCTGCAATGATCTTTAAAGACCTGTTCATCGTCAGCGGCGCGGTAAATGAAACCACTCCGGGCCATATCCGTGCCTTTGATATCAGGACCGGTGCACAGAAATGGATCTTTCATACTGTTCCTTATCCCGGTGAGCCCGGATTTGAAACCTGGGACGACCCTGCTGCCTACAGGCGGATGGGCTCCACGAACGCCTGGTCAGGATTTACCCTTGACCATAAACGGGGCCTGCTGTTTGCCGGGATCGGCAGCCCTACAAACGACTTTTATGGCGGAGACCGTTCCGGAAATGGGCTTTACGGAAACGCTGTGGTAGCCCTGGACGCGGCCACAGGGAAACTGAAATGGCATTTCCAGGCCATTCACCATGATGTATGGGACATGGATATTTCCAGTCCGCCGGCCCTTGTTTCCCTGAAACGTGATGGAAAGCAGGTAGATGCGGTAGTACAGACTACAAAAACAGGACTTATTTTTGTCTTTGAACGTACCACAGGTAAACCGCTTTTCCCGATCGAGGAAAGAAAAGTACCTGTGAACGGTGCGGTAGCGGGAGAGAATCTGAGTCCTACACAACCTTTTCCGGTGTTGCCAAAACCTTTTGTAAGGACGGTCATGACCGAAAAGGACCTGAACCATCTGGGTACCGATTCCTCTTACCAGGATATCAAACAACGTTTTCAGACTTACCGCTCCGAAGGGATCTATACGCCGCCTACAGAAAAGGGAACTATTATTTTGCCGGGATATGACGGCGGGGCAAACTGGGGAGGCCCGGCAATAGATCCTGAAACAGGAATATTATATATCAATGCAAACGAGATGGCATGGGTACTCAACCTGGTAAAAGATACTGCTTCGGCTAAGGAAGGGATGACCAACCACCAGGCTGCTGCACTTTTATACAGCAAGAACTGTATGGGCTGCCACGGCCCGGAACGTTTAGGATCAGGTGATTACCCCTCGCTGATCGGCGTAGGTAAAAAATACAGCCTGTCAGAGTTCAGCCAGTTGCTGTCCACAGGAAGAAGGATGATGCCCGGGTTTGGCCATCTTTCCAAAGATGAAAAAATTGCACTGGCCTCTTTGGTATTAGACCAGAAATCTGAACAGGATAAACCGTACAAGGGGCCGTTGATCGAAAAAGAACATTCTTCAAAACCTTCCTATACCTTCACCGGATATAACAAGTTTTTAACAAAAGACGGTTATCCGGCACTCAGTCCGCCCTGGGGTACCATCAGTGCCATCAACCTCAATACCGGTAAATATGAATGGCAGGTTCCCTTTGGTGAGTTTGAAGAGCTAAAGAAAAAAGGTATCCCAACAACGGGGCGTGAAAACTTCGGCGGGCCGGTGGTAACGGCAGGAGGGCTGCTCTTCATCGGGGCGTCGGCCGATGGATATTTCAGGGCAATCGATAAAAGAACAGGCAAAACACTGTGGCAAACCAAACTTCCGGCAGCAGCTATGGCTACACCGGCAATTTATGCAATAGGGGGAAGGCAGTATGTAGTGATCGCCTGCGGCGGAGGAAAATCAGGCGGTAAAGGAGGTGATGCTTATGTAGCCTTTACGCTGCCTGATCAGAAGTAAGCGCTAACAGTGAAAGTGTGAAGTTTCAGCGATCGGAATGGCACAGCAGCCTGGATAGCATGACCGGAAGCCCGACGGAATCGGATAGTTCCCGCTCAGTGAAATGAATTTCTGAATTCAAGAGGGGACAGGTTTGTCTTGTTCCTGAACAGCTTATGGAACGACTGCGGGTATTCAAAGCCAAGCTGATAGGCAATAGTGCTTACCGGCAGGGAAGTAGTTGCCAGCGTTTCTTTTGCCTTCTCAATGATTTTACTATGGATGTGCTGCTGTGTGCTTTGGCCGGTGAGGCTACGCAGCATATCGGTTAAATAACCCGGGGAAACGTTCAGCTGGTCTGACAGGTATTTAACCGTTGGAAGACCGGTTTTCTCAAGGTAAACGGCAATTAATTCGTCTATTTGCACCAGGAGATCGTTACTAGCGGTTTTGCGTGTAATAAACTGCCTGCTGTAAAACCTGTTGCAATAGTTGAGCAGTAACTCAATATGGGAAATAATAACATCCTGACTGAAATGATCAATATTTAAGCGGTACTCATGAATGATACTTTTCATTAGGTTTTCTATCACCACCTCTTCTTTTTCAGAAAGGTGAAGTGCCTCACTTACTGCATAGGAAAAGTATCCGTATGTTTTGATGTTTTTTCCCAGTGGATAACTTCTCATATACTCAGGATGGACAACAAGCCACCAGCCCGATAATTTCAAATCCGGTTCGATAGCTGTAGTGATGACCTGCCCGGGGGAGAAAAAGGTCATTACACCATCGTCAAAATCGTAAAAGTTCTGGCCATATTTCATTTTTCCCTTAAAGTTCTTTTTCAGCGCAATACAGTAAAATCCATAGGAAACACTTCTCAGGCTTTCCTCGGAGAAACATTTCGTCTCCTCAAAATTGATCACGCTCACCAGCGGATGCTCCGGTTTAGGTAATTTCAGTGCGCGGTGCAGTTCGGCAATTGAATCAAAGATATGGGGTTTCATGTTTCTCGTTTAGTAATGAAGTGGCGAGCGGTTAGTAATGGAAGGCACCTCAGCGCCCTCCTGTAGCTAAATTAATCAAAATTGGTGGATAAAGTTGTCTCTTTCCAGTCTTCGATCTCCTGTTTTTCTTTCTCCCTGTGTTCAGTAACAAGCTCATAGGTGTCTGGCCCCAATAACAAATGTAGCGGCGCTTTGGGATTCCCGGCAAGGTCTGCAAGGATGTGAACCAGCTTCCGGGGATCGCCCTGCTGCTGACCGCTAAATTGTGTCCACATTTTTTCCGCTTCTTCGAGCTGATATTCGGCGATCTTGTTTTTGGCAAAGGTCAATGATCCTGTATCCATAAAGTTAGTCCTGAATTGCCCTGGTGCCACCACTGTAACCTGCAGGCCAAAAGGTTTTGTTTCCAGGGCAAGCGCTTCGGAAAGCCCGATCACAGCAAATTTTGCTGCATTATAACTTGAAGCATTGGCAAAGCCTACATAACCTGCATTGGAGGAGATATTGATGATATGACCGGATTTTTGTTCTCTGAGGTAGGGCATAACCGCCCGGATCACGTTCACCGTACCAAACAGGTTAACGTCAATGGTCTGACGGAATTCCTGGTCTGTGATCTCTTCCATGCTGCCTACCAGTGAATAACCGGCATTGTTTACCACCACATCGAGCCGGCCAAACCTTTCAACAGCTTTTTTTACAGCATCTTTTACGCTTTCGTCCGAAGTAAGATCAACCTGTAACGGCAGGAAGTTTTCCTGGTGTGCTGTGATGTTCTTTTTAAATTCTTCAATAGTCCTTGATGTTGCGGCAACTTTATTTCCTGTTGTCAGCAATAGCTTTGTCAGTTCCATCCCAAGTCCTTTTGATGCTCCTGTAATGAACCAAACTTTTTTATCTATGTGCATAAGCTACCTGTTTTGTGTACAGGCAAAGTTCAGCTAAGCGATTGATAAAAAGGTATCCGGAACAGGAGGGATAGTATCCAAACCAAGGGAAATTGCAGCAATCAGGATTAGATCTCTGCAATTCAAATTAAAACTGTGGCAAGCCCGATCAGCTGTACTGCGGCGTCAGGATCTTTATTCCTTCTTCTCCGGCTACTATAGCTTTTGCGGCCATCCTGTAAAACAGGGAGTGTTCTACAATGCCGGGGATCATTTTGATCTTTACATTGAGTTCAGCAGGACTGATCAGCTGGCTGAAATGAATATCAACAAGATAGTTCCCGTACTCCGAAATCACTGCGCCATCTTTCTGTGTGCTCAGGCGGAGCTTTAATTCTGCATCAGGGAAACTGACTCCGATCTGCTGCATGACACTGTTCAGCGCTGCCGGAATAACTTCAATGACCAGGGGGTAGGTTGCATCTAGCTGCTTTGAGAATTTTCCTGTATCGCCGATCAGAATAAACTGATCTGCCATGGATGCCAGGATCTTCTCGGTGGTATGGATGCCGCCGCCGCTTTTCAGGGCACTCAGCTCCGTATCAAACTGGTCACATCCGTCAAAATAGATATCCAGTCTTTTCACTACGGTGGTAGACTGTAGGTGCAGGCCAGACGCGATGATCAGTGATGATGTGTTAAAGGAGGATGAAACCAGTGTAAGCGTAGAGGAAAAGGTACATTCTGCGGCGATCAGCCCGATCAGTTTGGCAATGGTACTTCCGGCTCCCAGGCCAATGGTTTGTCCGGCTTTGATCAGTTTTGAAGCCGCTTTTGCAGCTTCCATTTTGTAATCGGTCATATTGAAGGTGTCAGTAAAACAAGTATATCCCTGGTCCTTTGCAGGACGCAGGAAATATACAAATTAAAATGCCTCGTTCAAACCAAGGAAGAACCCCCGGTTACCATAATTACCCCAGGCGTAGTCCATACACAGGTTAGTACGTGTGGCTTTGTTGAACAGCACCCGTAAACCTGCACCTCCGCCCGGCTGCCATTTCTCAAAAAGGTTGGTGCCTAAATTGTCATTGGCGGTTTGCATGTTGAAGAAAGTAACCCCGCTCAGGAACTTGTTCTTTGTAATTGGAAAGCGGTATTCCAGCTCAGAATAGGAGTACTTGGTACCTTTAAAGTAACCCACAGTATAACCCCTGCCACTGCGGAAGGCCGGATCTTTACCGCTACCCGGCAGTTCCAGGTAAGGAACAGCACCGCTGATGAGGTAAGAACCCCAGTTCCAGAAGGCGATCACGTGTTCCGGATTGGCACTGGAAAGGCTCCAGTATTTTCTGAAATCTGAGGTAAACTGCAATGCGTTTTTTGTACTTCCCATCCAGGTCTGGTTACCCCTGAAACCTACGTCGGCATAAATGCCTTTGTAGGCACGGTTCTGATTGTCACGGGTAGTGTACTGGATATTAAAGAGTAAACCGTTTGACATGTAATTATCGCGGTCAAAGCCATAGCGGTCGGCGTAAATATTGTACGGTGTAAGGTCAGTAGTAGACAGTTTATCTTCAATCTTCCTCCTGACATCAAATGATACCCCACCACCTACAAAGAGGTTATCTTCTATTTGTTTGTATACTTTTTCACGGAAACTGTAGTACTGCGCATGGAGCACATAACCTTTGCGGTCCGGGTTGCTCAGCACATGGTCTGCTTCACTTTCATCAGAACCCTCACCAATGCCCAATCCATAATCCGGCGTCACGGTTTTTGCCGCAACCAGGCTTCCCTGGAAGTTCCATTTGTTGCCGGGGGTATACACGTTATGGTTGATGTAAAAATAAAGGATTCCCTTGGTGGTAATGGATGCCGAGGTAGAGGCAACTGACATCAGTGTAGTAGGGTCACTACCCAGTTTTCTTCCGGCAACAGCCTTAATTCCTATCTGTGCGCCAATACTGGGATTGTACGCTATATTAGGGATCACAGTAATACCGGATTTTTTGCCCTGCTTTTGCTGGCGCTTCGGATGGGCAATCTGCCTGATAAAGTCAGAAATATCGTATTGTTTATTGATACTGTCGGTTAATATCTGTTCCTTTTTTGCAGCGATCTTTAAGGAATCTGCTTTCACAGAGTCAGCGGGTACAGTTTGGCTATAGGCACAGGCATTAATGCCGGTAACAATGGCGAATAACAGCATTAGCCGTTTAAGGCTGGGTCGTAGCTCCTCTTTCAAGTGCAATAATAGTTTATATTCCAAGTTAATATTTTAGGTGTAATCAATGAATAGCAAATTACAGACCAAGAAACTTTGAAATGAATAAAATGACTTTCTTACCAGAACAGGCCCGCAGGGTTAAAGCAGGCAGGATTCAATAAATTCATCAAGTACCTCAGTAGTCCGCGTGTTTTTTTCGTCTGGCTCAACCAGCGTGATCTGCGCCGGGTTTACGTCAATACGATAGATCTGTGTCCCATCCGGGTCCTCAATCGAAATGATATCCTGGCCAAGGCCATAATTCATTGACTTTACATCGCTCAGTGACCTGCCGGTTCTTTTGGCACTGGCATAAAATTCAGCAAAATGATTCTTCAGCTGATCGTACAATAGTTTGGCAGGAATTTCTTTGGTGTTTGTATAAGTTTTCAAGGGCTTTGATTTAAATGAACATTTAGATGGAAGATGTCTGAAATGAACATCAAAAAAAGCCCAATGTTTTTAAAAATTTTACTAGTTAACAACCTTCAGTTGTTGCGGGTTTAGCGCAGGTGCCAGTCTGCTCTAAACCAAACACCTAATTACTTCTCCGTCTTTCGTCTTCACTTGCAGTCTGCCTTTTTCTTGCTTCAGCTACACTTTTACCCAGTTTGTAAGAAAAACTTACCGTGATATTCCGGGTGTCATTCTGCTGGTAAAGGCCATTGCGCTGATCCAGGTAGTTCACATCGATCTTATACGGGTTTTTATAAAAGATATCAGCCGCTGTAAGCCTGATGGTTCCCTGTTTGTTCAGCACGGGCTTACTGATGCCGGCACTGACATCATAGGTTCTGGCAATATGAAGTGATCCCTGCTGAACGGGGCTCAGGTACCAGCCGCTGAGTTCAGCCTTCAGTCCGTTGTTTTTGCTGATGGTAAAGGCATGGGTAGATTTCAGGTAGTAGTAGAAACTGTTCTCATAGGCGCCATTTAAGTACAATGCCTGTTGCCTCCTCGAGTTCCCCTCGGCGTAGTTATTGATTTCCCACCAGGAGAAGGGATGATTGACGGCTGACAGCTGCAACCCGATGTCCCTGATGTTTCCCAGGTTCTGTTGTGTATCATAAAAGGTTTTAGTCACATTGTCCTGAACGGTAACGTTGCTGGCAAGGTCATTGGTCAGGGTATAAACACCGGTGATGGTATAGTTCTTTTTAAGCGTATAACTCAGCTCTAAACTGTTGAAAATGACAGGTCTTAAGAAGGGGTTGCCGTTCTGGTAACTGTAAGGGGTTGAATAGCTTTTTGCCGGGTTCAGCTGCATGTAACCTGGTCTGTCAATCCTGCGGGCGTAATTGATTCCAAATACCTGGTCTTCTGATAGTTTGTAAGTGATAAATGCCGTGGGGAACAAGCGCAGGTAGGTGTTCTTATTAAGCGAATCCAGGGATACCGAATACCCTTTTGTACTGGTGTTTTCCGCACGCAGGCCTCCTTTAAAACTCCATTTACCCAGCTCAGCCGAGATACTGGTATACGCTGCGCCTGTTTTTTCAGTATAGCGGAAGTAATCACTTCTGGCCTCATCAAAAACTGGTTCGGCACCTGCTGTGTTGAAAAAATTGAAATGATTTTCGGAAACTATGCTGGTGTATTTCAGACCGGATTCCAGCGTCCATACCTTACCCAGCTTGTAGTCGTAATCTATTTTGCCAGACCAGATATTGATCTTTTGAGTGGCCGGTGTACGGATATGGTAGGGGGCGGATCCCAGACTTCCGTCAGGCAGCACTGAAAGATTATCTACCTGCTGGGTATTTGCGCTGTTAAAGGGAACATAGTCCAGGTCTACATTCAGGCTCTGGCCTGCAGTATCCAGTTTGATCTTGTAGTTGAGGTTAAAGCTATACTGGTTGGTATGCCCCTGGTTCCGGTTAGTGGTATGCAGGACGGAGTCTGTTGCCGGGCGGTAGTTATTGTAAATGTTGGTGAGCCCGTTACTTTCACTGGAGTTGATGGCATTGCTTCCTGTCACCAGGATACCTGCTACCTGGTTATCTGTTAGGTTATAATCAACACCCACCTTATAGTTGTGTGCCTCATTGTCTGAACGTGTAAGCCTGCTCCTGTCCCAGTAGGCGTAAGCATCCGGAGTTTGGTAAATGGTGTAATTGGTCAGGTCGCGCTGGATATTCCTGTCCGTATACCCGTAAGTGCCAAATACATTGAGTTTATCTTTCCGGTAGTTGAAGATCCCGTTACCCCTGTAACTGTCCCGTTTTCCGCGGATATACGCTGCATTCAGATTGGCATTGAAACCATCCGATTTTATTTTTTTGGATACGATATTAATGACGGCACCACCCTGGGCATCATACCTGGAGGAGGGGTTAGACATGACTTCTATTTTAGAGATATTCTCTGCCGGAAGGCTTTGCAGGTAGGCAGCGAGGTCTTCCGCCGAGAGGCGTACAGGTTTATCGTCAATATATATGGTCACCGTTTTATTGCCGGCCATGATGCTTCCATCAGAATTTGCTTTCACTCCCGGAGCTTTTGTCAATGCCTCGTAAACGGTACCGCCGCTGGCTATGGGACTGTTTTCAACATTGAATACCACGCGGTCTACTTTGCGTTCAATGGTAGGTTTCCGAAAGGTGATGGCTACTTCCTTTAGCTGCTGGTTTTCGTTCTGCATCGTTAATTTAAGACTGTCCTTTGGCATACTGAACTGACGTACAATGGGTTTGTAACCCATCAGCGTGACAGACAACTGGTAGGTAGCAGAGTTCAGCTTACCCAGACTGAACCGGCCCTGGTCAGCCAGCTGGTTATTGATCACCTGTCCGTTTTGTGATAAGGTTACCGTTGCTGCGTCCAGTGGTTTGCCGGCTTCATCGCTGACCATGCCGTTTAAGCTTTGCTGGGCAAAAATTGGGAGGGGAAGAAGGAGAAAGAGAAAATAGAATACTGTTTTCATGAGCTGATAAATTTATACTGCAAACCTACCCCAGCGCTTCCTAAACGGAAGTTAAGTTGAGTTAAATAGAGTTAAATCGTACATTGGGTTAAATTATAGCTGATAAATTATGAGGATCTTGGCACTATGAAATGGCTCAGGGCAAAACATACCTATACGCTGATCGTGCTTTCCCTGCTGGTTAGCACCGGACTGCAGTTCGTCTGGCTGCAGCAGCTTTTTTTGGCGCAGCGGAAACAGCTGGAACAGGAACTGGAACAGGTAGTGAGCAATGCCTCCCAGTTCAATATCTTCAGCAGCCTGGTATCCCTGAGCGGGCCGGCAGATCAGCGCCGCCTCAAGAGATTTTTTCTTTCCCCGCAGTGGAGACTGATGCGGCAGGCCTATGATAACATGAAAATGTCTGGTGTGAAATCCAGCTACAGCATTATTATACAGGGTGACAGCACTGCCGTACAGATGAATATGAGTTTGAAGGATAAGCCCGTAAAACCCCTGAAATACAAAAAACCCGTGAATACCGTTGGCAATATGACTGCTGAACAGATCCTGGTCAGTGACAGGATCTCCCTGATCACGATGAAGAAGCGGGTGACATCCGAATTGAATAAGCTGGGCGTTCATAAGGGCTATTATAAGATTTACGAATACCCTTTTACAAAAGTGCAGAACAGTAATTTTCCCGGGGGGCAGAAGCAAGTATTTGCCAGCAAATTGTATTCGTTTAACCTGCAGGGCACACACCGCTACCAGCTGGTGCTGGCAGAGATCAATTCCATTGTCTGGTACAGGATGCGTTATTATCTGGCCTCATCTATCCTGATGATCCTGCTGACCTGCATGGCCTTCTATTTTATCCTGCGGCTGCTGCGCAACCAGCGGTTATATGCCGATGCGCGGGCGGATTTTGCCAGCAACATGACCCATGAATTTAAAACGCCGATTGCCACGGTATCGGTTGCACTGGAATCGATCACGAAATACAAGCTGGCCAATGATCCTGAAACCCTGCAGAACTACCTTGATATCAGCCAGCATGAGCTGCAGCGTTTAAACCTGATGGTGGAGAAAGTGCTGCACATCAGCCAGGAAAACGGGGGCGAACAGCCGCTGAAGCTGGAACTGTATGAAGTACAGTCAGGATTGCAGCAGGTGATCAACTCCATGAAACTGCAGCTGCAGCAGAGCCATGCCGGCATTCACCTGCTCCCTTCTGCCGAACCCTGTTTTGTGTACGGCGACCCGGTGCATTTAACAAATATCTTTTATAACCTGATTGACAATGCGATCAAATATGCCGGGGATGCATTCGAGATGGAGATCGGCTGCGAATACCAGGGCAGCCAGGTGATCCTGACGTTTAAGGATAACGGGAAGGGGATCGAAAAAATACACCAGGATAAGGTGTTTGAGCGGTTTTACAGGATCCCGGCAGCGGGCGACACGCATGACGTCAAAGGATCAGGACTGGGCCTGCATTATGTACGGCAGATGGTAGAAAAACACCGGGGCATGATCAGGCTGAAAAGCGAACCCGGCAAAGGAAGTACGTTTATCATTACCTTACCCGCAGCAACATGAGCTTAAAAGTATTATATGCAGAAGATGAACCGTTTTTGTCGCGTATTGTCAGTGACGGATTAAAAAGCAGCGGTTATACCGTGCAGGTAGTTAATGACGGGAGCCTGGTCATGGATGCCTGGCATTCCCTGGCGCCCGATATCTGTATCCTGGATATCATGCTGCCCTCAAAAGACGGTTATATGCTGGCACAGGAACTAAGGAAGGTACAGAAAGACCTGCCCATCATCTTTCTGAGTGCCAAAGTACTTACGGAAGATGTAGTGAAAGGGTTTAAGATGGGCGGGAACGACTACCTCAAAAAGCCCTTCAGTATGGAAGAGCTGCTGGTGAGGATGGAAGCCCTGTTACAGCGTTTCGGGGCGGAAGCCGCCGTAGCTGAAAGCAATACCGTCTATACTTTCGGCCAATGCCAGCTGGATACCGTCCATCAGAAACTCAGGACCTCCACCGGCGAATATTCGCTTTCATTCAAAGAATCGGCACTGCTGGAAATGATGATCCTGCGCAAGAATGATGTGCTGGAACGTGACGAGGCCCTGTTAAAGATCTGGGGAGATAACAACTACTACAATACCAGGAGCATGGATGTGTTTATGACACATTTGCGGAAACTGCTGAAGGACGAGCCTGGTATTCAGATCATGAATTTAAGGAGCATAGGTTATAAACTGATCTGCTGAGGATAACACCGTTATGCCGGCCGCAGAATAATTTTGTTCCTTCTCAAAAAAATACACGAAATTTGTGTGAGCACGCTGATCTATAATCAACAGATCAATGGTGTTGAACAATGAAAAAACCAGACATTCCGCGTTTAAGTATCAATAAGTTCCAGGAAGAAGAACTGAATATTCCGCTATTAAAGGTAGAATATTACCAAACTGAGGCAAGTTTCAGTATCGGAAACCGCAACTGCAATGTGCCGAGCTGTTATATTTCGCCTAACCGCAGGAAATTCTATAAGCTGATGCATGTGACGGAAGGATCAGGTATCCTGACGATAGGGTTGAACAAATATCATATCAGGCCTTATATGATCGCATTCATCCATCCCGATGAAATCATATCCTGGCAGTCTGACGCTACTACAGAAGGCGGGCACTACTGCCTGATACATCCTGTATATTTTGAAGAAGCTGCACACATGGTCAGCCTCTTCAAACACTATCCTTACTTCCAGGCTGAAAAGGCAGTGGTGGAACTGGATGAAGCCCAATCCGCGAAATTAACACAGTATTTTGAAAATATCTGCGCCGAAGAGGAGAGTGAAAATGAGGATAAGAAGCAGGCCATCTTATTACAGCTGCAAATGATCTTCCTGGAAGCAAAAAGAGCAGGGAAGAGCACCGCGAATATTGTAGTGAACCCCCATTACCGCTATATCCATGATTTTCTGGCTTTACTGGAATCCTCTCTGCGGGTCAATCATACAGATGACAGGGTCAAAATCAAAACCGCTGCTGAATTTGCCGAACTGCTCAATGTGCACCCGAATTACCTCAACAGCCTGGTGAAGGGGCAAACGGGCAAAACCCTGAGGGAGCATATCCAGGAGCGTTTGGTCTATGAAGCGAAAAACCTGCTGATGCACACCAACTGGGATATCAAAGCGATCAGCTACTCACTGGGTTTTTCAGAACAGGCAAGTTTTACGGCATTCTTCCAGAGAATAGAGAATATTTCGCCTTCGCTGTTCCGCGACCACACGAAACCCATGGTAAATAGTTGAAATGCCCAAGTTTCCCTTTCATTCCCTTAAATAGAAACCAGCCCGTTGTCCTTTCCTTTGTATCCTAAATGAATAACAATGGAAAATCAAAAGAAAACATGGTTGATTACCGGTGCCTCACAGGGCATCGGACTGGAACTTGTACAACAGCTGCTTGCCAAAGGGTTTAACGTAGCGGCTACAGGCCGGAGCCTGGAAACACTCAAAAATGCCGTTGGCATTTCTTCTGAGCAGTTCCTGCCATTACAGGTTGACCTGCTGAATGAGGAAAGTATCGCGCAGGCAGTACAGGCTACGCTACAGCAGTTTACTACCATAGATTTCCTGGTGAATAACGCCGCATTTGGTTTGATCGGAGGAATTGAAGAGTCTGATAAAGAAGAAGTTCAGACGAGCTTTGACGTAAATGTTTTTGGTTTACTGAACGTTACCCGCGCGGTTCTGCCGCATATGCGCAAAGCAAATTCAGGCCATATTTTCAATGTATCATCCGCTTTCGGTTTGATTGCGGGCGCAGGCTGGGGCATCTATTGTGCTACTAAATTTGCCGTTGAAGGCCTCTCAGAAGCGCTGGCACAGGAAGTGAAACCCTTCAATATGCATGTGACAATTCTGGAACCCGGATATTTCAGGACAAACTTCTTAAGCTCCGGTTCCATAGCGGTACCAAAAAATCCGGTTGAGGCTTATACTGAGATTGCTGATATGAGGCGCAAACACCTGACAGAAATTGGTGGTACGCAGCCGGGCGACCCGGTTAAAGCTGCAAGGGTGATCATCGAGACTGCAGCACTAACAGAACCGCCGCTCAGGTTATTACTCGGATCAGATGCTGTAGGTTTTGCAAAATACAAAGTGGGCACGCTGCAGGAAAGCATTAACAGCAATGAACAAATATCTGTCTCTACTGATTTCGATCAGTAAGAGGGTTATCGGATGTGCGTAATCGCACATCCGTTGTTCAATACCGAACATCAGATCTCTGCACATAGCTTCAAATCACGGTCAGATAGCCCTATATTGCTGTTTCTTCAAACTGGCATGCTCTTTCGTCATGCAAATGAAATCAATAGCTATGCTGTACCTGAATTTTAGAATTGCTTTGCGGAACATCTTAAAGAACCCGGGGTTCTCACTGATCAATATCGGCGGACTTGCCATAGGGCTGGCCTGTTGTTTAATGCTGCTGCTGTATGTAAATTATGAGCTGGGGTACGACCGACAGTTTGCAGATGCAGACCGTGTGTATATCACAAAACTTAACCTGAAGTTAAATGATCGTATCATTACCACAGAAGCAACGCCAAACCAGTTCGCTGCCACCGCGCTGCAAAGTATACCGGGTATAGCGGCAGCTGCCCGCATTGACCAATCCGGCCACAGCATCCTGTTCAGCCGTAACGAAAATAAATTCAAGCTGAAAACCCTGAATGTTGATCCTTCATTTCTGAAGATCCTGGATTATCATTTTCTTGACGGCAATGCAAATACCTCTTTAAACGAACCGAATGACGTTGTTATCACTAAAACCACTGCAAAAAAATTATTCGGTAATGAAAATCCTGTAGGGCAGAGCATCAAATGGGATAACCTGCGGCAGCTGAAGGTAACCGCCGTGATTGATGACCTGCCGAAGAACGAGAGCCTGCAGTTTGACGTATTGCAGACCTATGCCTTTTACGAACAGGAAAACCCTGACCGTAAAACCAGCGGATGGGGTGCCATCGTGTGTAACACGATCTTTAAATTAAAAGAAGGTGCCTCCTTTACAGCTACTGATGCCGCTATACGGAAACTGATCAAAAAGAATGATCAGGGGACAATCATGGAAGCTTTCCTGTTTCCTAAGACCAAAAGCCACCTGTATAATAATTTCGAGAACGGCGAGCCTGCCGGAGGGAATATTGATACCGTGAGGCTGTTTGTTTTTCTAGCGCTCTGCGTGCTGCTGATAGCCAGTATCAATTATATGAACCTTTCCACCGCCCAGTCTGAAAAGAGGGCGAAGGAAGTTGGCGTGCGTAAGGCCCTGGGTTCTGACCGCAAAACTTTAATGGGACAGTTTTTCCTGGAATCCCTGTTATTGTCTTTCATTGCCATGGTCATCGCTTTTGCCATACTCGAACTGGCACTGCCCTATTTTAATAACTTACTGGATATCTCTATCCATATTGCATATCAATCCTATGTTTTCTGGGGAACGCTGTTGGGCATGGTACTGCTCACGGGCGTTATTGCAGGCAGTTACCCGGCCTTTTATTTATCATCCTTTACCCCTGTAAAAGTGCTGAAAGGCTTTACCGGAATAGGTAGGTCATCCCTGCCCATCCGTAAGATCCTCGTGGTATTACAGTTCAGCCTCTCCATCTGCATGATCATTTGTGCAATTGTGATCTATACCCAAATTCAGTATGTAAAGAATAAACCGCTTGGGTTTGACCAGAATAACCTGGTGCAAATGGACCGTGAGGGCGAGTTCCTGCAGTCTGGTAAACTGGAACTGCTGAAATCCCAGCTGCTGAAATCCGGTGCCGTCATCTCTGCTACTGAATATTCAGCAGATTTCACAGCCAACGGGGGGACCATTACCGGTGATGTCTCCTGGCCGGGGAAAGGGGAAAAGGAAATCTATTCCATTGACTACAGGAGCATAGGCTATGATTTTGCCCGTACAGTGGGTTCAAAAATTATCATGGGAAGGGATTTCTCTGTCCGCTTTCCTACCGATACGAGTTCTGCAGTGTTACTCAATGAGGCTGCCCTAAAATTAATGGGTTTGAAAGATCCGGTAGGGAAAAAGCTCAGGTGGGGGAATACCGATGTTACCGTCGTGGGGATCGTACAGGATTACCAGAACACAACCGTAACCCAAAAGCCACGCCCTACCATTTTTCACTATGACAGGGCGGATAGCCACGCAATGCTGTTCAAACTCAATCCTGCTTTGCCTTTAAATGAATCTGTAAGGCTGATCAAAAACATCGCCGGGCGCATCAATCCTGCCTATCCCGCCGAGCTTGCTTTTGTAAATGAAGGCATGGAACAGAAACTGAAAAGCGAAAAGATATTGGGTGTGCTCTCCAATTTATTTGGAAGTTTTGCGGTACTGATCTCCTGTCTTGGATTGCTCGGTCTGGCACTTTATATAGCAGAACAACGTAAAAAAGAGATCAGCATCAGGAAAGTACTGGGGGCAGATCTGAAAAGCATACTGATTTTGCTGAATAAAGATTTTATCAAACTGGTAATGCTGTCCAATGTGATTGCTTTTCCCGTAGCTTACATCCTGGCGGTTAACTGGCTGAAAAAATACGATTATAAGGTAGAACTGGCAGTATGGCCCTTTCTTGCTGCTGCATCTGTTTCGCTGCTCATTGCCATACTGACCGTCAGCGTGCAGAGTTTCAAGGTAGCGAAAGCAAACCCGGTGAAGGCGCTGAAATACGAGTAAGATAGTTTACTTTATTCGTTTACTTAAGAATGTGTGTTCTGATAAGCCTGGATGCCTTCCCTGATCGCATTGATCAGCGGCATATCAAGCTCACAGTCTGAGGTGATGCAATGATCGTGGTTCTTCTCGTCAAGTTCAATGGTGCCAATCTTATCCTCGTCGGTATAGATCTCATATACATGATTTTCGAGAGGCCTGATGTTGAAATTATGGCCCTGGCCTTCTGCTACTACTTCGATTCTAAACTGGTGCATGATCTAAGGTTTAGCAATTAAACAATCAATACTTGCTTTTGTTCAGCTTTATTGTGCAACCCAAACGAAGTCACAATAGGTGACTTCAAGTAGGACATTCCAGATCCGGAGCAGTTGGATCATAGATCCTACGTCAATGGAATGAATCTTTGATGATATAGGGGAGGTGAAATCTTCTTTATTTTTACTGTAATTATTTGTCTTTAATGATTTTTTAAGTAAAATTGATTAATTTATTTTTGTTTGAGTTGGTTTTTGATTGTAGTTGGTCAAATTTGCCTTCCAATACATCGTTGATTTCCTGTAAGTACAGGACTATATAACAAAGAAGCCCCGGACACAACCGGGGCTAAAAACTTACTTAGTTACGCTTTCATGTTACTGAAAGGAGGCTTTACTAAGCATAACGGGACAAAGATAATAATACATTTTAAATTAAAAAAATTAACGATTTGAATTATTCCGACTTAGAATATTATGTTTCGCAACCACGTCTCAACCGATACCTTATGGCATGTGGGAACTCAAAATTTAAGGCGCAGAAGCTTTATAAAATTAACCTCCGTGTCGCACAGGCTTTTTATCCGATGATGAACCTATTCGAGATATTTATCAGAAATGCGATAAACTATCAGATAGCAAATTATTTTGATGATCTCGATTGGATACTTACGGAAAAAGATGGCTTCATGTCTAACGGCTTGTTAGCTCCTTCAAATTATTTTTTAAGGGAGAGTGTGTCAAAAGCAGAGAGATTTGTCAAAGGACGTGGTAATCTGGTTACTTCAGGTAAAATTATAGCAGAGCAGACCCTTGGGTTTTGGACAGCATTGTTTGACAGTCACCACTTCCTGCTGTTAAAAGGGATACCTTTGAAAACTTTTGCTTATAAACCTGTAATGGCTAACCGGTCAATTTTAGCTGCAAAATTCAAAGATATTAGGGAGTTTAGAAACAGGATTTATCATAACGAACCAATCTGTTTCAGGGGCGGGGTAGTAGATTTCTCCACAGCAATTAAAGTTATGAATGATATGCGTGATATAATTTCCTGGATTAACCCAGGTCTTTTAAATTATACTGAATATTTTAATAATATTACTACCAAAATCTCAACGGCAAATGATCTTTAGAAATTATAAACCTATTATTTTACCCTTAAATACTTCTCCGTGATGGTCTGGTCAATTCCGGAAGCCTCAATTTTTTCTACTCCTGTCTGGATCAGCGTATCATTTTTAATGGTCACCTTAAAACTGAAGTTCCTGCCTTCCCAATTCCTGTCATTGTAGTAATCCAGAAACTCGGTGTACTGATCTCCTGAAAGCTGGTATCTTCCGCCTCCGGCATCAAAATTATTTTTGCCTTCGGCATCAGGTTTTAGGTTATGCCTTAAAAATGCAAAATGGGTATCATTGATGATCTTGATCATCTGCTGGTCTTTTGTGTAATCTGTAAAGGTAGTCAGGCCTTTGGAAACCTTGGTTCCTGATACGAGTTTCCAGGTTCCCTTGAGCATGTTGCCTGCTTTTTCTTTCTGGTCATTGCTGCTGATACAGGATGAAAGGAAGAGGGCCGGAAGCAGGAGAGTGATCATATTTGATTTCATCTGTTGATATAGGGGTTGAATTTAACAAAAAAATAATTATAACTCAATGTAGCCTAAGGTAGTACAATTGAACCTACATAATCGCTTCTGGACACAGATTTCTGATCCGGAGAAACAAAAAATATATACGCATGAAGAAGATGCCCTGATGATCCTGCGGTCAGTTTTCGGGTATACGAAAGTGCCGATCGTGGTGCACATGCGGCAGATATCACAGCCCTTCCTGAGCTGACGTCATAACACAGGATATAGGTGCTGTCATTGCCAATCTCTCTCAGCCTGACCGTATCCGGGATTTCCCAGCTGATGGTCACCGTGTCAGTTTTTTCGGAGATGATCCTGCTTGACCAGGCCATTTCCCTGCTGCCCTGGCTGATGACGATCTTTGGATAATTGATCTCAAAATCCGGCCCGGTACCTGTGATCGCATTTGCCAGATTGTATTTAACCGCAGACTGGAATGCTGCATGTACATTCTTCCTTTTGTTAAAGCCTATGTTCACCAATTGTTTTGCACTGGAGATGAAGGTTGACATGAGCCCCAGTTTTACTTTTTGAGGAGCCGGTTCAGCCTCTTTCTTTCTCTGCTTCCTGCTTACCTTAGGAACAGGTCTGGATTTCATTACCTTCACATTCCGTACATTGGTGACAACAACCGGGCCCACTGTACCCTTTATTTCTCCCAGCAGAACGTCTCTTTTTTTTATAATTGCCATGACTTTTATTGATTATCCCAAATGATCTGTCCTAAATAAACACTGTTTGATACCCTTTCCCGGTCTTCGGAAACAAAGGCGATATAGGTTTCAATCACTTTTGTTCCTTTGAAGGAGGGAAGCAGGATGGTATGTTTTTCTGAAGTTCTGGCTGATCCGCTCTGCACGGTCAGTGCCTGCAGCGTTTCCGGGAAATACGCAATCAGCATCACCTGGTCCCTTTCGTCATTTCCTTCGGTCTCCAGGTCTGCTTCCCAGCTAAACTCCAGGCTGTCTCCTGCTAATTTTACCTGCGGATTTTTCGGGAGGGCCAACCCGCCCATAGCAAAGATCACTTTTGTAAAATCGATCTCTACGTGGGGGTATTCACCCTTCAGCGCATTTTTTTTATTGAGCGAAAAGGCCAGGCTGTGAAAGGTCCATCCGGGTTCTTTTGGAGTGGTTTTGAATCCGGTTCGGATAAACCGGTTTACAGGATTAAGCAATAGGGTGGTTAACCCGAATCCCATCTGATTGCCCAGTTGGGCATTTGAATAGGAATCTACCACGCCAATGGTGCGGCCTACGATTTTTCCGTTCAATTCGTAAAAAACCATATTGCCTACTCTGCCGATAAGGGTGCCTAAGGCGCCCGGTCTCAATGTTGCCATACAAATTATATCTGGTTAGTTAATTAATGTATCTAAGATAATTAATGATTCTATGAGAAACAAATTTAAATGTAATATGTCGGAGAGATGTGCTCGTCTGACGTAACTGTCTGACAGGTAGTTGTTGGCGGGTTGGCAGGGTCTTTAACCCTAACGATACCCTATATGACCCCTACCAACCCCCTGTCAACCCCCTGTAGAACATAGGTTCTCTATAGGTTTATCTCAGTTTCAGTATAGGTTCTCTATAATGCGTCATACATCCCTCAACGATGTTGAAAGGGGATATTGTTGTTTACTGAACTGATGATCATCAACTCATGCAGGCAGTATTGAAAAGTACCATCAACAAAAAGGGCCCCTTAACGGAGCCCTGCAATTGTATGACAGTAGCAATGGATTTATTTGATCAGGTTCTGGTACAGGGAATTAACGGTCCGTCTGAGCACTTCCCTGAAATCGTTGATGTATAGCGGATCAGATCCGTTGGTAATGACCACGATCCCGAATTTCTCCTTCGGCTCAAAGAACATGGCACTGTAAAGGCCATGATGGCCATTGCATATCCTTCTTCTTCGGAAATCTTTGTCTGCATCAGCTTTGCGCTCTTTTTGGAGATGATCTTCACCCCTTTGTAAGTGCCCTGATCCATGTGCATGGTCATGTATTTCGCCAGGTCAGTAGCGGTGATCTTCATCCCGCCAGTGGGTGAAAATACAGGGGTACTGTAACCCATCACATAGTTTTTGATTTCCTCTGTCCTGGGTGCATAGGCGGCCGTGGCAGCACTGAACCTAGTAGAAACCGAATCATATTCGTAAAGCGTTACAAAACGTTTGGCATCCAGGGAATCTACGTTATAACCGCCGTATAGCCCAAGGGGATCAAGGATATGGTGTTTCACATACAGGTCGAAACGCTCTCCTGAAATCCGCTCGATCACCGCTCCAACCATGTTATAGTTCAGGTTGCAGTATTTCCACGCTGTACCCGGTTCGTAATCGCTGTAACATTTTGCATAATCCGGGTTTTTGGCCGGATTGATCAGGTCAAGGCTGGAATAACCCTGGCTGTCATTGATACCCGAACGGTGTGAAAGCACCATTTTTAGCGTGATCACCGTCTCAGGAAATTTCGGGTTCCTCACCTGAAAGCCAACCAGCTTGCTGAAGTCGTCATCCAATGATAACTTTCCGGCATCCCGGAGCTGCATGACTGATGTGGCAGAGAATGATTTGGATATCGATGCTATTCTAAAGAGATCATGGTCTGATAGCGGGGTGTTGTTTTCTATATTTTTCAGCCCGAAAGAATGGGTGTAGATGATATCATCGCCCTTTACCACGGCTACGGATATGCCAACTGCTTTCATCTCTTTCATGATTGCTGCAATTTCGGTCTCTGCCTGCTTAGCCTGTGCAAAGCAGGATGATGTGGCAGCCGTAAGGATGATCAGTGACAGGGAAATCAATGGGATGGATAAGGATTTATAAATGATTTGTGGAACCATAAACTAATTGGAAAGGTGGATAATAAATTGGTTACTGTTCTAAATTTTCTTCAGCGCCTGTTCCAGGTCGTTGAGCAGGTCGTCCGGGTGTTCAATGCCCACAGAATAGCGGATAAGGCTTTCCGGTATACCCAATGTTGCGCGCTGCTCTTCGGTCAGTTCTACATGGCTGGTGGTACGCGGCGGGCCTGCAAGGGTACTCACAGAACCGAGGCTGGCAGCAAGGTGCACAAGCTGGAGGGAGGGAAGGAATTTTTCCACAAGGTCGTAACCCCCGTCAAGCGCAAAGCTGAGCATGCCTCCAAAACCGCGCATCTGTGCTTTGGCAATATCATGACCAATATGGGTTTCCAGACCCGGGTAAAACACGTCTTTTACTTTGGGGTGGGCCTTCAGGTATTTGGCAATCAGCAATGCCGAACTGTTTTGCCTGCCGATGCGCAGGTCCAGTGTTTTCATTCCGCGGGCAATCATATAGGCGGGGTCTGCCTGCAGGCTCGCACCATTGATCTCACGAAATTCAAACACCTTTTTCACCAGTTCCTTTTTCCCGGCAAGCAGGCCGCCCATGGCGTCAGAGTGGCCGCAGAGGTATTTTGTGGCGCTGTGGATCACCAGGTCAGCCCCCAGGTCAAGCGGGTTCTGGTTGATAGGGGTACCGAATGTATTGTCTACCACCACGATGGCACCTGCCTGTTTTGCGGCGAGCGCCATGCGTTTGATATCGATGATCTTCAGCGTAGGATTGGTAGGGGTCTCGAGGTAGACGAGGTCACAGCCTTTGGCTATCTCAGCTTCCATTTCCTCATGGTTCCCGGTCTCACACAGGCTTACCTCTATATTGTACGCAGGTAAAAAATCAAGGAAGATCTTACTGGTGCCACCGTAAGTGTCCTTTACAGAAACCACCCGTTTTCCGGGTGTTAGAAAGCTGAAGAGGGTATTGCTGATTGCGGCCATGCCGGTGGCGAAAGCTATTGCCGCTTCGGCACCCTCAAGTACGCGTATTTTTTCTTCCAGGGCGGCAACGGTTGGATTGGTGTTCCGGCTGTAGATATAACCTTCTGCTTTACCGGTAGCCACGTTGTGCCACTCGTTCAGGTCTGTATAGGCAAATGCCACGCTGTTTACAATGGGAGTGGTAGCTGCGCCTTTAAATAAGGGATTGTCTTCTCCTGCCCAAACGGCAGCGGTTGCTTTCGAATAATTCTGGTCGGTTTTCATAGCTCTTTTTAAGGTTTTTTGATTTGACGGTTGAAATAGAGATAAACCGGTACGCCTGAAAAGATCAGGCCAAGGCCGGTTAAGGCTTGTGCGGGCTGGCGGACGATGGTCACGATCACCAGTGTGAGGCAAAATAGTGAAAATATTACAGGCAGAACCGGGTAACCGATCACTCTGTACGGGCGATGGGTATCAGGTTCCTTATAACGCATGACGATGACACCAAAAGCCGTAGCGCCGTAAAAGATAAAGGAAGCGAAGATCAGCAGGTCGGTCAGCTGATCGAAATTGCCCGACCATAACAGCAGTACAGCAAGTACACATTGCCAGCGGATAGCTTTTGAAGGGGTCTCATATTCAGGATGCACCTTTCCTGCACCGGGAAAAAAGAGGCCGTCACGGGCAACGGCATACAGGATCCTGGAAGACATCAGGATCGTGCTGTTGGTACAGGTAAAGGTGGTCAGCAGAATGAGGCAGGATAAAATAACCGCACCTGTGGTACCGCTGATCAGCCGGGCCACCTCAACGGCGGCTATGGTATTCAGGTGGTGATGGATGGCCGACAGCTCAGCCACAGGCATGATATAGATGTAAGCCGCATTGACCATCAGGTACAGGATGATCACTGTAGCGGTACCTATACCCAGTGCCAGGGGGATGTTCTTCTGTGGGTTTTTCACTTCCTCACCGAGGTAACCAATGTTGTTCCATCCCTCGTAACCCCAGAATGCACTGAGGGCAGCGGCAAAAAAGGCAGCCACCAGTGGCCATCCCTGCGGGGCTTCGGGGCGGGCGGCAAAGTGCTGCAGGTTTCCCCGGGGAGAACTGATGGCGGCCAGGCAAAAGCCAAGAATAATGACAATGATGGCTGCGATCAGGTACCGGCTGAGCTTCTCGCCGAAAACTACCCCGCGGTGGTTCACATAACTCAGTGCGATAATGAGGGCACTGGCAATCAGTTTTACGGTAAGGTTTTGCCCTATGGTGCCCAGGCCATCAATGTTATAGGTCTGAATCCCAAAGAGGCCCTGGAAGGATTCTGAAAAAATATAGGCCAGGGCGGCAATAGTGGCCGACTTCATGACGGTCAGGTTGCCCCATCCATAGAGGAAGGCAAAGAATCTTCCGTAGATCTTTTTGAAATAAACAAATTCACCCCCTGCACCGGGCATCATTGCCGCAAGTTCTGCTGTACACAGCGCCCCGATGAGGCTGAGCAGTCCGGCAATGATCCAGCAGGAGAGGATCAGTCCCGGAGACTGCAGCGCATCTGCCATCGGTGCTATCTTTTTAAATACACCGGAGCCGATAATGGCACTGACCACGAGCAGTATTGCCGGCCAGCGGGTAATGGTTTTGTGCAGTGAGGGATCTTCCATATAATAATCGGTTAAGGGGCTACAATTTGATAATTCGGCTTATAATTTGATCAGGCCTAATCCTGGCCGTTCATTCGGAAAGAGATAACCGTCCTCCAATACAAAACCTCCGCCGGCAAGGTCCTCTGCGAGATCAAAACTCCCGTCAAGATCCAGAAAGCGGGTATGTTCGCAACTCAGCGCCGCATGGAGGGCGGCCGCGATGCTGATACAGCTTTCGTCATTGCAGCCCCAGAATAAACTGATGGATGCCTGACGTGCGATAGCAGCAATTTCCAGTGCTGTTTTTATCCCGCCGCATTTCATCAGCTTGATGTTGTAAATACCATAGGGCACATCCTTTGCCAGTGCCAGGGCAGAATGTACGCCGGTCAGCGATTCGTCGGCCGCCAGCAGGGCCCTTATTGAGGGGGTAAACTGAAGGAGGTCATTCTCTTTCCCGGGCAGAAAGGGCTGCTCAATCACCTCAATGTTTTCATTTTTGGTTGCAGTGAGGAAATACCGGAGCTGTGCGGGCGTATAGCCGGTATTGGCGTCAACGCGAATGCTGAAATGGTCTTTAAATTCTTCCCTGAGCCTGATGATGCGTTCGGCATCTTCCTTTTCATCAAGCCCGGTTTTTACCTTGAGGGCCCTGAAGCCCTGTTCGCGGTATTCTTTTGCTTCCAGCAGGGTTTCTGCAACACCTTTAATTCCGATGGTAATGGAGGTCAGCATTTTCTGGTGCTGCCTCCCGTAGAAATTTACGATGGGTGTGCTGATCCACTGGCCGAAAGCATCGTGCAGTGCAATATCTATTGCTGCCAGTGTACCGGGCAGGTGGCTTATTGTGCGCTGGAAATGGGAAATGTGGGCCAGGAATTCGCGGATATCCCTGCCTACGAGATAGGAAACAGCATCCGATTGCAGGTTCAGCAGGGTCATGTCAGCTGTTTCACCTACAACCTCATACTCCGGGCAGGCGGCGCCGAGGCCGGTGATGCCGTTTGCCAGTTCAACTTCAAAAAAGACATTGACGGTATCTGTAAAGGTATCCCTTGCGATGGTGTATGGTTTTTTGAGTGCCAGTGATCTTTTGTATGCTCTTATCGCTTTGATCTTCATATGGATTGCCTGTTTTTTGAGGAGGAAACGATAGCCGTCAGCGCAGGTATCAATGCTTCACAACCTTCCTCTAAGGGAAGGATTACCGGGATTTGATATGTTTTGCTGTACTCCTCCTGGAAGGCTTTGGCTTCTTCCGGTGTACAGTTTTCAGTGTTGATGGCTATTGCGATCACGGTTGATCCATATAAGCGGATCAGCTCAAATTCAGAATCGAGGCTGGCAATTTCTCCCCAGGCGGCATCATGGTCATAATACCTGCGTTTAGGCGCATGAACCAGCACCACGTACTTTGCATTTCCGGAGATCAGCAGTTCTGACCCGCAGGGGCCGCTCGGGTTGCGTAGTGCGGCCTGTCCTTCAAGCAGGATGAGGTCTGGCTGGGTTTCTTCGGCGCAGCTGAGCACGGCATTTTCCAGTTCTCCGCCCACAAAGTCGTTCAGGGTAGAGTCGAATATAAACCCGTATTTTCCGCCCTGGAGCCATCCGGTTTGCCCGGTATAGATCATTTCCGCATGAATGCCGGCTGAGGCGCAGGCGGCAACCAGGAAGCGGGTAGTTGTTCTTTTTCCCAGCGAGCAGTCCGTACCCAGCAGGGCGATCACCGGTACAGGCAGCTGCCTGATCTTCGCCGTCCAGAAATGCAGCTCATTTCTTGGTTTGGGCTTTCTGATGTCGATGAGCTCTACCTGGTGTTCCCGGGCAAGTGCCACCATTTCAGGGCGCTCAGTAAGATAGTCATGTAATCCGTTCACAATGGAGAGCCCCTGCGAAATGGCAAAGCTGATCTCCTGAAGCATACTTTCCGGGAAGATGCCGCCGGTGGTGGCAACGCCTACGATACAAAAGGCGGGCGCAGTAACCAGTGCCTCCTCAACGGTTCCGAAAACGGGCAGGTTGCGGTGTTTGCCGTCCAGAATTTCTCCTGCATCCCGACCCTGGCTGACGGTATCTACCAGTCCGGTGATCTTAAAGCGGTTACTTTCACGGATCAGCCCGTGGGCAGTTTTGGCGTCTGGTGTGGTTAACAACCCGCCGGTAAGTATAATTGCAGTTTGCATTTGGTATATTTTGTTTTTAAAGGATACAGGAGTTAATTGGTTTTTTTGGCAACAATATGGTCATACACCAGTTTTGATACATTGGCTAAGGTTTCCGCTGCGGCATCTTCAGAGCTGATGCCCCTGGAAAGCATGACGATCACGTACTTTCTGCCATCGGGCAGGAACACAATACCTGAATCGTGCATTACCCCGGCGATGGAACCTGTCTTATTTGCCACCTTCACATCCTTCGGAAGTTTGCCTGCAATCTTGTTGCTGAAATGCTGCTGCAGCAGGATCGCTATCATGGCTTCACTTGATGCCTTGTTCACCGCTGTGCCGTTTGCCAGCCGTTCAAAAACGAGCATCAGGTCATACGCCGTAGTGGTATTGTTTAGGCCGGCATTGAACGCTTTGGTGTCTTCCACGCCGCGTAATACTTCCATTTTTCTGATGCCGTAACTGCGCATGGTACGGTTCACGTTTTTTGCCCCTACCAGATCAATCACATTGTTGGTGGCCAGGTTGCTGCTCCGCGTGATCATACGGAACAGGAGATCAGAGATTGGAAGCTTGGTGCCTACCCTGTTGTAGAGTTCATGCTCGCTATCCATGACAGAATCCAGTGAATAGGGGCTGCCATCAACAATACTTTTGAACGTATTAGTGACCATTACAGAATCCGTGATCTTGAATTTCCCTGCGGCTGCCTGTTGATAGGTTTCTATCAGTACCGGGGTTTTCATGGTACTGGCGGCATGGTAGCTTTCATGCGCATTGATGAAAAACTCCTGCCCGGTACCCAGGTCTTTGACCGCGAGGGCGAAAACGCCTGTGGGCTGCCGGGCAAACTCCGCAGAGATGGACTTGTGCAGGTCTGCCGTATCGATTGGCTTGTACAGGTGATGACTTGCAGGCTTTTGACCGGCGTCAACTTTTTTCCGGAGTACTACGTCATAAAAGGTGATGTCTGAATCGGGATCGATGATCTTCAGTTTTACCTGGTCAGGCGTTCCGTTCGGATTCAGTGCAAAGCTGACATAGGCATCGGCCTTCAGCCCTTTATTCCGGAAGGTGGCTATAAAGGTGTTGTACTGAAAATATTTCAGGTCGGCAATAAGGTAGGGCAGCTGTTTGAACTCCATGACCATGCCCTGGCCTGAAGCGGTAAGCGATACATCGCCATATACTTCATCCTGATAATTGCCTGTCAGCTGGCTCAGGGGGAGGTTGAATTTTGCGGCGCTGTCAGCCTTTACCGTGTTCCTGCTGAATTCGGTGGCGTTTTTTGTGCGGTCGCGGTCCTCTTCTTCCTTGTAGCTCTTGATCCAGTCATACGGTTTGTTTTTCTCATAGTAATCAAGCACATGGTAGATGATGGCCCAGTAGGCCGCTGCCATTTCCTGGTTGGTCAGTACGGTAATGCCCAGGTTAAGGTCTGGTACCATGGCTACCTGCGAGACAAATCCATTTAGCTTTCCGCCGTGGCCAACCACTTTATAACGCTGGTAATTGTATGTTCTGAAACCGAGGGCATAACCAAAATAGTCCATTTGGGCAGGTTCAAAGCCTTTGGCTATCCTGCTTACGGGAATTGGCCGCACCATTTTCCAGAGTTCTTTGGTGGTGGCAGGTTTAAACAAGACCTTATGCGCAGGTGTGCGGCCGGAATCAAGCTGGGTGATCATCCAGTTAGCCATATCATTGGCATTGGAGAGGATGCCTCCTGCGGGGTCGCTGGCATCACCAATGTTTAAGTTCATGTCAAGACTTTGTACGGTGCCGTTAATGCGGTCATGTGCGGCAGAGATATTGGTTTGTTTTGCAAATTGCGAGTACCTGGAAATGCTGCCCGGCATGCCTGCCTGATCAAAGATCCTGGTTTTGATAAAATCTTCCCATTCCATACCGCTCAGCGACTTGATGATCTCCCCGGCTGCGAGATAGAGGATGTTGTCATAGGCGTAGGTAGTTCTGAAATCATGTACGAGCGGGAGTTTAGGAAGTTTCTCCAATATCTCGCGGCGGCTGTAAGCAGAGGGAGGGAACAGCATGAGGTCACCCGAGTAGGAGAGCAGCCCGCTTTGGTGTACGAGCAGGTCGCGCACGGTCAGGTGTGTGCTCACATAGGAGTCTGACATGGAGAACCAGGGCAGGTACTGAATTACCCTGTCGTCCCATTTTAATTTGCCTTCTTCAACCAGCATGGCCAGTGCCGTTGTGGTAAAGGCTTTTGAGTTAGAGGCGATGGAGAACAGGGTATTGCCGTCAACGGGATCTTTGCCTCCGGTTTTCTTTACGCCGTAACCTTTTGCCAGCAGGACCTTTCCGTCTTTTACTATAGAAACACTTACGCCGGGTACATCAAAAGTGCTGATTACCTGTTGGATATATTTGTCCAGTCCCGGTGGAAGAGAGGCCATTTTCTGGGCATTGCTAACCAAAGGAAGGAGGAACAGTATGAGTAAAATGGATGGGGAAATTCTCATTTTTCGGTTTGTTTTGATAATGGGATGAAAAATTCCTGTGTACGCAATTCTTCTGTTTTTGCTTCGTCATCCTGTTTCATTTTTTTCAGGAGCAGGGCCATCTGCTGATGGCATTGTGCGGATACATAAGAATCAGGAAATGAAGTGGCAGAGCGTTTGAGCAGTTCAAAGGCGGCCCTGTAAGCTGTAGTGTCATTCTTTTTGACCAGGCTAAGCCCTTCCTGATAGTCGGCAAACCAGTTGCGGGCAATGCTGTTTGTGCGCTGTGCTTCTTCGAGCACGGGGAAAGAAGGGATCTGAAGGGATATTTTTTCGGGTTTGATCTCCCGTGTTTTTTGTGTGAAAAATGCCTGGATACCAGTCAGGTAGGCCTGTGCTTCAGCCTCATTGTATGCCGGTTGTTTCAGCCGCTGTTCTTCACTGGGATTAGTGAAAAAAGAAGCTTCGGCCAGTACTCCGGGAATGCCGTAACTGTTGCGCAATACGGATGATCCCCTTGAAGGGAAGATCACATAGTCTGACAGCAGGCTTTTTGGTGTATTGCGGCGGTAGAAATATTTTTCGAAGGCGGCAGCGAGTGCTTTTCCAAAGGCCACGCCCGCCAGGTTTTCTGATGCTGCACCATGGAAATAGATGATGGGGAAATTGACGGCGGTATCAGCAGTAGCATTATGGTGGATAGAGATCATGAGGTCTGCTTTTTGCTGAACGGCCATTGCGGCACGGTCTTCAAGTTTGACGAATATATCGGTATCACGGGTGAGGATCACTTTGGCGCCCTCGGCTTCCAGTTTCTTTTTCAGCAGTATGGCTACCCGCAGGTTGATCCATTCTTCACGTTCCCCGTTCAGCCCCTGGCGGTAGTGGTCTGTTGCAGCCGTGCCGCCATGGCCGGGATCAACACAGATGACCTTATTGCGGAGCAGGGAGGAGTCTGCGGGCGTTAGCAGGGCTGCTGAAAGGCATGTTTTCAGCGAAACAGGAGGTTTTTCTGCTGTAGCAGCCGCAAGTTGGAATGCGGTGAAACATAACTGCAATGCTGTGAAACATAGCGGGAGAAACAAAAATGTTTTCTTCATTTTAGGGTGAGTTTTCGTATTAAAAATTCTGCTGCCGCCTGGTCTACTTTTAACATGTGTTCATATTTCATCCAGTGGTGCGTATCATCGGGGATCATGAGGGTTTCAAAGGGGACTTTCTTTTTGCGGAGGCGGCTGATGAGGTCTACGCTCTGGTGGAACTTCACATTGCCGTCATCATCACCATGGATGATCAGCACGGGTGAAGTCCAGGTATCCAGCCAGGCCACGGGTGATGATTTCCACATCAGCTCTTTTGCCAGAGCCAGGTCAGGCGCCTGCTCAGGCTGATCTGCCGGGGCAAATATTGTCAGGTTATGTTCTCCATGAATATCCACGCCTGCGGCAAACAGTTTGGAATCCTGAGCGAGGGCCATCGCTGTAAGGAAGCCGCCATAGGAACCTCCGTAGATACCGATCTTTTTTGGGTCTGCCTGTGGTAAACCGGAGAGGTACTTTCCTGCGGCCTGGATGTCCAGATATTCCGAAGCTCCGGCTGTCCAGGAGTGTGCGGGGTTCTGGAAGTCAAATCCATAGCCTATACCTAAGCGGTAATTGACGGCCAGGACGATGAAGCCCTGGCCGGCGAGGTATTGGTTGAGTGCGTATGTGTTTGAGTAATAGTCGCCATAGTTCCAGCCCAGCAGCATCTGCCGCTGAGGGCCGCCGTGTACAAACAGGATGGCCGGTTTTTTTGAAGCACCGCCTTTGGGTTCAAAGAGCTGCCCGTATACTATCTTGCCGTCTGCAGCTTTAAAGCTGACTGATTTGGGGCTGATGAGTTTACCGAGTGGAAAGTCTGCGGGAATCAGTTCTTTACCGATCAGTTTGATCCCGGGGTTAGTTTTTTTTAAACCGGCACTGTTTTTTTTCAAATCAGCAGCAGGTTTGCCCAATGAAATAATGCCGGGTATATTGGGTTGCTGTGCGGTGGCAAAAAGTGCTGCAACAGCTCCGCCTTCGCCTAATTCCACGGGGTAACTTTCCAGGCCGGTTCCGGGTGTAAGCAATTCCATCGAAGCGCGGTCTACCGGGACCCTTGCAATATGGCGCCTGTCATGATCATGCGGGTCATTCCCTGCGTTGGTGCTGAACAGGAGCGAGGTGCTGTCTGCGCTGAGTTTAATATGTTCTGCGATAAAAGAACCCGGGGTAAGCAATAATGCTGTTCCGCCCTGTGCGGGAATACTGTATAAATGTGGCCATCCGTCCTGGTAGGATACAAAAGTGATCCTGCCCCTGGCTGCCCAGTGCAGGTTGGTGCCACCATTGGTTCCGGGCAGTGAACCGCGTAAAGTTTCTGGCGCCTTCCAGATTTCCTTTCCTTTGCCTGTGGATACATCGGCCACCCATATTGACCAGGGCTGAACAATATCAGTGGTTAAAGAATCGGGCGCACCACCGCGTGCAGGGCGGCGGATGAAGGTAACGTGTTTGCCATCCGGACTCCACTGGGCCGACTGATCCCTTGAAAATTCAGGTGCTATCCAGCTGATGGCCTTCAGGCTGTCTTTGTAAATCCCTATCAGTGAATGGTCACCTCGGGAGGCTGTGAAGAGGATACTGCTGCCATCGGGAGACCATCGCAGTCCTTCAACAGATCCGCGGACATAGAACATTTTTTTTGCAGCGGCTTTGCCTGCAGCTGCGTTTCCTGCAGCTGTGGCACCGCCGGTTAGCGGGGAAATCCAGACCTGCTCATTTTTTATGTAGGCTACCTGATTGCCCTTCGGAGAGATCACAGGGCTGTCGCCTTCGCTGAGCAGGGTTGGTGTTCCGCCCGCAAAAGGGATGCAGTACAACAGGATTTCCGGAGCTTCAGTTGCCGAGGATGGGTTTCTGGGGATGGTTTCATCAAAAGCGCCGTGGTCGCCCCCTCTCACATACACCACCCATTTCCCGTCAGGGGAGAGGCTGACGCTGGTAATCTCCTGGCCGTCGTCAGTGTTATAGCTGGTCAGCTTTCGCAGTGAAAAGGCAGGCCCTTCAGCCACATAGATATTGCGTTTACCTTTTTCGTTTACTGTAAATGCGAGTTTTGCACCCTTTGCAGCGGCCGTCAGTTCGGTAACAAAGGGATAGCTGCCCACAGCCTCCATGCTAACCGGCTGGGCAGAAGCGGTACTGAACAAGGCAGTATGGAACAATAAGATGCAGAAAATGAAAAGCAGGCAGGTTTTAATCATTCTTGAACGGGTAAATGGCCGGCTTATCCATACGTGATCAGGATGTGGGCCGGCCAATAAGGTAACAAATTTTATCTTTATCCGGGAACCGTTATTTGTCCCAGAAGAGTCTTTCTGTGAGGCCTGTAGTCACCGGTACGTTGGCGCCATTCCTGCTGGTTTCAACCGTTGGATAGGCTGCACGGCGGATGAAGGTATTCAGCACGGCCCCTACAGGCAGCGTGAAATCTTTGTACTGGTAGTCATACCGTCTTGCATCTACCCAGGCTTCAGGATTCAGGAACATGACTACATACTTTTCCTTAAAGATGAGGTCTAGTGTAAGCGCTCCCTGGCCCACAGCAACTGCAGGGTTAGTCAGGTACGCATTTGCGTCTGCGGCGCTTACGCCAAGTTTATCCATATGGGCTTTGATTCCCGCGAGGTATGCGGTATAAGCCTGTGCCCTGTTGTTTGACCTGATGGCTGCTTCGGCCTCTATAAACCTGATCTCTGCATTGGTAAGGATCTGTACCGGGGCGCTCTTCTTGGAGTAAAAGCCATTGATTGATAAATAAGATTCTTCCATGGTTGTACCTGTACCGATCCGGCCGGCGCCATTTGGCGTTCCGCGGTAATCTCCGAATTTGGTGATGGTAGCAATCAGCGGCAGGCGCGGATCAGCAACGCCGTAAGTTGTACCGTTCAGTGCATCTACGAACTGCGTGCTCAGCCAGCCGTTCAGGTTGAGCAGGGTATTGTCAACTGCTACGTCATTCCAGGGGCTCAATCCGTCGAAGGCAGTCAGGGTAGCGTCCTGTGAGTTTGTGGTGTAAGATTTGGAGGCCGCATCCAGTACATTTGCTGCGCTATAGGCGCTGGTTTTGGAAAGCTGGTTTAAAAACCGGGCTTTCAGCCCATACCCTGTACGGATCCATGCTGCGGTACTTCCGCCGTGGATCACATCACTTGCCGGGTCAATGCTTATGGCTACGCCTGTTTTCTGCAATTCTGCTATTCCTTCGTCCAGCAGCTGGAGGCAGGTGGTATGCAGTGTCTGCTGGTTATCATACTTTGGGGTTAGTGTTTGCTGGCCTGCGAAAGCTTCGCTGTACGGTACGTCGCCAAAGGTGGTGATCAGCATGTTCAGGTTTGCCGCCATCAGGATCTTGCCGATGCCTAAATGATAGGAAGCGCCCTGTTCGGCAGCTACGGTGTTCATCTGGTAGATGTTCATCATGGCCGTCAGGTAGAAAAGGCGCCATGTTGAGGTATAATCTACAGGGTTGTAGATATCGCCGTCACTGCCTTTTGTATTACCGGCCAGGTACTGGTCAAAATACGAAACTGCGTTTCCGATGCGGAAAACATCCATTCCTGTCTGATAGGTGGCGGTGGCCAGCAATCCGTTGATGGGTGGTTTGGTCACCAGATTGGGGTTATCCAGTTTATCCAGGAATTTATCGCAGCCTGAAAAGCTTAAAGCAAAAATTCCGATTGAAAATATGATAAGTGTCTTTCTCATGTTCTTAAGCTTAAAAGTTAACATTTAAAGAAAAAATATAGCTGCGGATTGCCGGATAGGTGAAACCCGCAAATCCGTCTGTTACACTTCCTGAATTGGTAGAGCTGGATTCGGGATCAAAGCCGGTGAACTTGGTGCTGATCCAGAGGTTGTTCCCTGTGAAGGACAGGGTAGCGCCATTCAGGAAATGGCTGCGCTGAACAAATTTCGCAGGCAGGGTGTATGACAGTGTAGCGGTACGTAACCTTACCCAGGATGCATCTTCAATAAAGGTTTCTGATGCACCGCGGTAAACGTTTCTGTAATAGCCATTTCCGTAGTTCACACCATCAGGGCCAACACCCTGTCCAAGCCAGACTGCTTTAGTGTTCGGTGTTCCGTCAGCGAGTACTCCGGGGAAAACCACGGTATCATCGCGGTTCTCTGAGCTTTTCTGTAAAGCAAAGGCGCCCATGAAATTGGCCAGCTGGTTGTAGCGGTAAACTCCCTGCTGGGTGTCAAATAAAGCGTAGAGGCTCCAGCTTTTATACTTGAACGTACTTCCAATGCTGCCGATCCATTTGGGTTGTGAATTGGCGATGTATTGCTGTGTAGTGGCGGGGTTCAGTACCGGGAAACCGTCTGCACCGATGACCATTGGAAGGCTGGTATCCAGTACATCGCCTGTATCGCCATACCTTTTATACGTTCTTCCGTACAATGCCCCTACGGGCATTCCGGGGATGTATTTCTGCGTAACAGTAGAATTCAGGTAACCATATTGGCTGCCCATTACAATTTCTGTCAGATCAGGATAGATGGAAAGCACTGTGTTTTTATTGTGCGTGTAATTTGCATTTACTGTCCAGCTGAAATCCCTGGTTTGGATAGGGGTGCCTGATAAGCTGATTTCGAGTCCTTTGTTGCGGATACTGCCTGAATTGAGGTAGATGTTATCATAGCCTGTGGCTACAGGCACACTTACAGGAATGATCAGGTCTGTACTTTTGTTATTGTAATACGTGAAGTCGAAACTCAGCCTGTTTTTGAAGAAGCGAAGTTCTGTACCTGCTTCATATGAGGTGGTTTGTTCGGGGCGCAGGTTGGCGTCACCTGTTTGCTGATCGAGCGTAAAGGGCAGTACGCCGTTACTCAGTGGTGAGCCGATGTTATATCCTGAAGAGGTGGCATAACGGTAGGCATCCTTACCGATACGGGCAACGGAGAAGCGCACGCGGCCGCTGTTCATCCAGTCGGGCATCTTGAAATTCTCGGAGAACACCCAGCTGGCGCTTACTGAAGGGTAGAAGAAGGAGCGGTTATCTTTGGGCAGGGTAGAGGTCCAGTCGTTCCTTGCGGTTGCGTCCAGGTAAAGGAAGTTGTCATAACTGAGCGACCAGTCGGCAAATAACCCCATGATCCTGTATTCACTCGTGTTATTCGTGGCAACCACCCTTTTTGCATTGCTTAAGTTATAGAAATTTGAGACCACCAGAGTATCACCTACGGTATTGACTGATTTCCTGGTGGTGGAATAGATGTCATGGCCCACTTTAAGCGAAGATTTGACATGAGAACCGATGTTATTCTTAAAGTTGAGCATCAGCGTGGAGTTGAGCACGGTATTTTTTGCGCGGTATTCCTTTACGGTTCCAAAACCAAAATCATTCGGGTAGATCTCGTTTGCCACGCCGATCGGGCCGGGGGTAGTGCTCGTGCGCGAGTCATTGTAGGTATCCACGCCAAAGCGGTAATTGATGTCAAGCCATTTTACCGGGGTATAGGTGAAATGTGAATTGGAGATCACGCGGTCCACATCATCTTTATAGACTTTGTTGGCCAGTAAATAAATAGGGTTATCATTTGTAGAACCTACAATAGTTTTCTGTGTGCCGTCAGGGTTCATATAATCCCAGATATCCCAGCGGCCTGAAAAGTAGGTCAGCGTTTCGTTATACCGGTCTGCATCGGCCCTGCGGCCACCTGATTTAATATAATTTAGTGAACTTCCGAAAGATACCTTATCTGAAATTTTGAATTCCCCGCCCAGTTTTGCAGAATAGTTTTTGTAATCTGTGAAAGGCATAATGCCCGACTGGTTGAACTGGGAAAATGCGGCTGTGAAAATTGCTTTATCGGTACCACCTGAAAGGTTTAAGCTGTTGCGGTACGAATGGCCTGTTTCATAGCCGTGTTTGTAATTGTTAAACATATGATCGGGCACTGTAGGGTCTATCAGTTTTGCCGCTGCAATGGTTGGCCCCAGTGATGGCCAGAAACTGGTAGGGTCATACACGCCCAGAAAGCCCTGGGTATATTTATCCTGTGTTTCAGGGTATTTGTCAATCACATCCGTGCTGAATGTGCTGGTGTAATTGATCCGCAGTTTACCTGCTTTACCTGATTTGGTGGTGATGATGATGGCACCTGTTGCTGCGCGGAGCCCGTAAAGGGCAGTAGCGGCACCACCTTTCAGTACGTTGATGGTTTCAATATCATCAGGATTGATATCTGCCGCACGGTTGCTGATGCCCATCAGCTGGCTGTTATCAGAAACATCTGTAGAGTTATCAATAGGGATACCATCGATGACAAACAGCGGCTGGAAATCCCTGTTCGGGTCCATAGAGTTCAGGCCACGGAGGATGATCTTTGCGCCCGATCCCGGGGCACCGCCACCGGAGTTGATCTGCAGGCCTGCGGCCTGGCCCTGTAAGGCATTCACGATATTGGGCTGGTGGCTGCCTGAAATGGCATCACCTTTGACCTCCTGGGCAGAATAGCCGAGGGACCTTCTGTCCCTCTTGATGCCAAGGGCTGTTACTGCTACCTCGTTCAGGTCCTGCGTGTCAGGTGATAAGGCAACGTTCAGTGTGGATGTGCCTGCAGGAACTTCCCTGGTGATGAAACCGACAGAGCGGAAAACAAGGATGGTCTGGCTGTCCGGCACGGAAATGGAAAACTGCCCGTCTGAATTGGTGCTTACGCCGGTAGCTGTACCTTTGATCATGACACTTACGCCGGGTACCGGGGCGCCGGTTTTATCGGTTACCGTTCCTTTGATTATCATGTCCCGGCGGCTGCTGAGTACGCCTTTCGGGCTTGATTTTTCTTCTACAACGATCACATTGCCTACAATATGATAGGCGAGCGGCTGGTTGTTAAAACAGGCTGCCAGTGTTTGATCAAGCGAGGCCATGTGCAGTGAGAGGTCTACGTTTTTTGCGTTTTTCAGCACACTGTTCTCATACCAGAAGGAAAAGCCGCTTTGTTTTTTGATTTCTTTGAAAACCTTCTCCAGGGGTGCATTTTTTTCTGTAATGGTGATCCCCTGTCCGAAAAGGGCGGCAGACACCTGGAGATGTGAAACCAGCAGGACAAGGATGCAGAGGTAAAGCCACCGGAATTTAAAGTTTATGGCACTATGGAAAGTAAAAAAAGTCATACTTTTGGTGAATTAGGTTAATCGATATATCTTTTAAGGATGTTGGCGGTTGTCCATTTAAACTACCGGGAGCGGAGCAAACGCTTCCGGTTTTTAGGAAACCTGAGGGGGGCTGAGTCTTTATTTCTTCATAGGTTGGCGGTTAAGTTGAATATTTAGGTTTGTCTTGTTGATAGGGTTGTGGTATAGGTTTTATGGTCAGGGCAGTACCGTCAGCTGCGATCCGCTGATGCTGTAATTGATGTTGCTGAATTTCAGGATCTTCAGTAGTTCAGAGAGCCTGGAGTTACGCGGGATGCTTCCGGTGAAAGTACGGGCGGGAATTGCTCCCTGGTACTTTACATCTACATTATACCATCTTGATACCTGCCGCATAATGCTTTTGATATCTGCATTGGCAAAAGAAATGGTTCCGTTTTTCCAGGCAACTTCTTCTTCGGCATCTACGGTGGCCACGTTGATGACGGTTCCTGTCAGTTTGGATTGCTGACCGGGGCGCAGCCTGTAGGTTACCGGGTTCAGGTTTTTTGCTGAATGCAGCAGGGATACGCTGACAGCACCTTCCAGTAAAGTGGTATTGGTACTGGCTTCATCTTCATAACAGTTGATGTTGAAATGCGTTCCAAGAACTTCTACCTGTTGTTTCGGGGTTTTTACAATAAAAGGGATGCGTTCCTGTTGCCGGTTAGGGTTTGTCCTTGTTCTTTTTGCCACTTCAAAATAGGCTTCGCCGGTGATCTCTACTTCGCGGCTTGCTGCAGCAAATACAACCGGAAAACGGATGGATGACTGGGCGTTTAGCCATACCTGTGTGCCGTCTGACAGGATTACCTTATACTGACCGGCCCGCGGGGTAACGATTGTATTTGAAAGGCCGGCTGTGCCATTTGCGATAGCGTTATCTCCGTTTACTATTATATTTTCTTGTGTGGCATCATACACCAGTTCACCTTTTGCCTTACCTTTTCTGATGATGTTTTTTTCTGTGCCGCTGAGCTGCTGCTGATCCATCTGGTCATCAAGACTGATCTTTTTGCCATTTGATAACGTAAGGATGGCTTTGTTGCCTCCGGGCTTAAAGTCGGCCACTACATGATTTTGCAATGCACCCTGCTCTTTGGCGGGTTTAAGAAAAATGAAGGCCAGACCAAAGACAAGCAGTAAGCCCGCTGCGACGGCACTGATGCGGTATAATCTTCTGGTGCCGGTTTGATGTTGCGGTAATGCTGATCTGATATTTTGCAGTGATGCTAAAAATTCCTGCTCAGAAAGGTCCGCAGGATTCTCCTGTTTCCATTGCAGGTACCAGCTCTCTACAATGGCTTTTTCTTCCGCTGTGCAGGTGCCGTTTTTTATTTTCTCTAAAAGCAGGTAAGCGTTTTTCTCTGGCATGTTGAATTTTATGTCCCTCTTTATATATAAGACGGTTCAACTGCGCGTTAGTGGTAGATGAAAATGAAAAAAAAGATAAAAAAGAGAATAATAAATGATGCGAGCCTGATTTTTAAGATTTTTATGGCGTTGTGGACTTGCTTTTTTACTGTTTCTTCAGAAATATTCAGAATATTTGATATTTCGCGGTGAGAATAGCTGTTGTTTCTGCTGAATTCGAATACCTGACGCATTTTATCTGGCAGAGATGCGATTTCTTTGTCTATCAAGGTAGATAATTCTTTTTCCCGGATTGATTTATCGGTGATCCAGTCGCCCTTGTCCAGGTAATCCTGTAAAGAATTGGCATATGCCGTCTTGATTTTTTTATGCGCTACCTTATCAATCACTTTATTCTGGACGGCCGTATAAAGGTATCCCTTTAGATTGGTCCTGATGATCATTTCCTCTCTTTTGCTCCAGAGGGAGCAGAAGATCTCATGTACAACATCCTTTGCTTCTTCCTCATCCTGAAGCCTTTGGAAGGCATGTAAGAGTAATGTTCCGCTATACCGGTTATAAATTTCTGTAAAGGCATGATGATCGCCGTTTTTGAACAGCAGGCTAAGTTCATGATCAGAAATGCCGATATAGTTGTACATCGAATGCGTTATTTTATCAAGATAATTGGGATTATTAAATTTCAGTATGAATATCGGTCATTATTTTTAATAACAATACAATTATTTTGTTTTTTTATACTATTGAGGACAGGATGATTAAGAAATACCTGAATCAGGAATAAATAAATCTTTATTGAACCTGTTTTTAAAATATCAATTAAAAATGAAAGGTTTTTATTAATAATTTTTAATATTTGTTGCAGGCCCATCACCTGAATGATCAGTATTAAGAAGTATGAAGAACGTCCAATTGTTATTTTTCCGCAGAAATTATTGCCTGGATTTTAGAGTTTCCGACAATTGTCTGGGATCAGCTGATCTTTTATGGGTATGATGGGTCATCCGATGAACCAAAAGGATATAGCGCCAGCTGAGCACTGGCTATTGTTCAAGAACGGAAGTGCAGACTCCCTTGAAGCGCTGTATAAACAGTATTCAAATGCATTATACAATTACGGATCAAAGTTCAGCCCCGATAAGGATCTGATCAAAGAATGTATACAGGAGCTGTTCGTTACCTTGTGGACAAGGAGAAAACATATCGGCAATCCGCCGGATGTTAAAAATTACCTGTTTAAAGCTTTCAGGCTTTCCGTGTTTAAAAAAGCCGCTTTCCTGCAGAAAAACGAGGAATACCTTGAAACTGAGGATTACCCTTTCGCCGTTTCGCTGAACATTGAAGATGCCATCATTTCTGCCGAGCAGGGTGAAGCCCTGAAAGTAAGGCTTGAGATCGCAGTTAACCAGCTGACCAACCGGCAGAAGGAAGCGATTTTCCTGAAGTTCTACGAAGGCCTTTCCTATGAGGAAATTGCCGGGGTCATGGATATTTCGGTTAAGGCCACTTACAAGATCATGGCCCGTTCGCTCGGGTATCTCAGGGAGAACCTGTCAAAAGATGACCTGCTTATCCTGTTATTTGTGTTGCATTTAAAATTATATAACTGATATATAGCGTTTTGAAAATATTTTAGGAAAAAAAACTGCGGGCCTGGGGTAAAAAATAAATTTTCCAGCTAATCGGATTGAAAAAAGAAAATTATGGATAAGCGATCTGCTGATTTTAGTTCCCCAAAGCTAGAAGATTTTATAGATGACCCAAGGTTTAGCCTGTGGGTGCTCCACCCGGATGACACACTTGACGTTTTCTGGCAGCAGGTACAAATTGACTATCCGCAAACGAGGGCCATTATTGCTGAGGCAAGGCAGATCATACTGTCGCTCCGCTTTACAAGTGACCAAATGTTACCCGGGGAACAGGCAGCGTTGTGGCAATCTATTGAGTTAGAGGCGAAACTCCGCCGGAAGCCTCTACCTGCCGTTTCACTGTGGCTGCGTTCTGCAGCAGCGGTACTGATTGCGGGAATGATAGGGCTTTCCCTGTTTTACTATACTGCTCAGCAATCACTGACGGTCAGCACCGCTTACGGGCAAATCCGGACGCTGACCTTGCCCGATGGCTCGTTGGTTACGCTGAACGCGAATTCTGTACTGCGGTATCCGAAAAAATGGAATACAGGGCAGCTGAGGGAAGTATGGATTGACGGAGAAGCTTATTTTAAGATTACCCATCTGCACCGGACAGGCAGGGTAAAAGAAGCGGAACGTTTTATTGTACATGCGCAAAAGCTTAACGTTGAGGTGCTCGGGACATCATTTGATGTACATAACAGGAGAGGCCAGGTGAAAGTTGCCTTGCTGAGCGGAAGCGTAGGTTTGCAGGTTAAGGGAAAAAATGTGTTGAGGCTGGTGCCGGGAGACCTGGCCGAATACCAGGAGAAGAAACATACCATTTCTAAAATGCGAGTGCAGGCGGGTGATTATGTGGCATGGAAGAACGGTGAACTGTTATTGAATAACACGCCGCTGAAAGATATACTGCTGCTGATTGAAGATAACTACGGATATAAAGCCGTATTAAAAGACCCTTCGCTGGGGAACAGGAAGCTGTCAGGAAAGTTCAGCTTCAGTTCTGAAGATGCCTTTTTCAGGGCTATAGCTACATCTCTGGGAATTTCTATCCTCAAAGATCAGTCTGCGCATCAATTGATCATTAAATAACCGGGAGCTGATGAGAAAACTTATCTTATGCCTGCTGCTGCTTTCCTGGAAAGCCGCTCTGGCCGCGCCCGGTAACCCGACTACGCTTACTGCTGGTCATAACCTGTTGAACGCAGCATCACAGGACAGCATTCCGCTAACTGAAGCGCTTCAACAGGTTACTGCACATTATCAGGTCAGTTTCATGTACGAAGAGCGCAACATCAGTACAAAAAAAGTAGTGTTTTCAGTAGCAAAATTTACGGGACAAACCCTTGAGCAGTGGCTTACCGGCCTCCTGCAACCCCTGCATCTGAGCTGGTCTAAAATTGATGCAAAAAACTACTCCATCTACCCCGCGGATGACAGGACGCGGCAGGCACAACAGGATATCGGGGCAAGCCCTTCCGGGTTAAAACAGGATACAGCAGGTTTGCTCAGGCCGGGAAGGAACCTTGCTGTGCAGCCAAAGGATTCAGTGCGCGAGACACTCAGCGAGGTAAAGATCATATCCAGAAAGGCTGTCATTGAAACAAAGAGCGACCGGATAATTTATAACGTAGCGAATAGCGCAATGGCTGTTGGAAATTCAATCCAGCTGCTCAAATCTGCCCCCTTTGTGAAAATTTCTTCTGATAACACGATCTCCTTACAGGGGAAAAATACGATGATATTGATTGACAATAAGCCTGTCTCGGATGCATCGCTGCAAAATATCCTGCAAACACTGCCCGCTGCAAATATCGCCCAGATCGAGCTGATCACGCATCCTTCGGCAAAGTATGATGGTACTTACGGTGCGGTGATCAACATCATTACCAAAAAAAGTAAGATCGAAGGGCTGACCGGGAACCTGGCGGCTGATGCTTCCAGGGGCAAATATAACAAAGGCAATGTCAGCGGTGGCCTTACCTACAGGCACAAAGGGCTGACATTGTACGGGACAAGCGGCCTGTATGTATCGCAAGACTTGTTCAAGGTACAATCTGAAAGGGTACTGGGCACTGATGACGTACCGGATGTACTAAGCAATGACTGGAGGCGCTTATCTCATGACCAGATGTTTTCTTTCCAGGCGGGAGCAGATCTGGAGATTGGGAAAAACCAGACGCTGGGCGCGGTACTTACCGGTGGGATTTATCATTTTGACGGCCCATGGACCACTACAAATACCATCAGGAAACAAGGTGGGGCAATTGATTCTGTATTATATACCGATGGTACGTTTGATATGCCGGCTTCTACATTCAATTACAATCTGAACTATAAATTAGCTGCTGATTCAGGTAAGAACGAACTGACGGTACTCGCAACCTATACGCCATGGAAGCGCAACATGTTCCAGTACTTCCCATCGGTATTATTGAACAATGCAGGTGATACCCTCAACGTGCCTGCTACCTATCAGACCAGGAACATCACAAAGATCAACCTGTATATTGCCCAGGCTGATTACAGCCATACGTTCGGCCGGGAGTGGAAGCTGGAAAGTGGTGCCAAATTTCAGTATACGGCATCTGCAAATTCAAATGAATATGAGTCTTACAGGGATGGCCGGTTTGTAAATGTTCCCGAATACTCTAACGACAACCGGTTAAAGGAATCGATAGCTGGTGTTTACGCTATTCTATCGAAAGACTGGAAATCGGATAAGTTACAAATGGGGCTGCGTGTGGAGCAGACAAAGGCGAGTTTTGTGGGTAATTTTGATCAGAACTATTTCAACGCTTTCCCAAATCTTTTTTACCAGCATAACCTCAGCCAAACGGATAATATCTTTTTATCCTTTAAAAGGACGATCAACAGGGCACCCTATTACGAACTGGTGCCGTACGCTGTTTTTCTGAACCGGTATACAGTGGAGCAGGGTAATCCATTGCTTAAACCATCGTATGATAATATTTATACCATAGGTACTTCCATTCATAAAATAAATGTATCTGTTATTTATACCTCAACGCGGGGAATGATAGCCTTATTTCCTGTGAGACAGGACCAGGAGACCAAGCTTACTTATTTTTCACGGCGGAACCTGGAGCGTGCTGATGACTATTCTATGTTCCTGGTATTCCCGCTGCGGTTCAATTCCTGGTGGGAAACGCAGAACAGCGGGCAGGCATTGGGGTATAACAGCGCAAGGGGAAGGGTTTATGAGGAAGATTATTCCATAAGCGCTTTCCATTCCGATTTTAAATCGGCCAATATCTTTCAGCTTTCAAAAAAAATAAAACTGGAAGTAGATCTCTATTACTGGACGAAGTATGTACAGGATCTGTCGCGCTACAGCGGCTACAAAAATGTTGATGCAGCTGTTCTTATCGATGTCTTCAAAGGGAAAGGACAGCTCAGGTTTGCAGGAAATGAGATAATTTTCAAAAGGAATGATTTCAGTATCCTCAAGGATTTCAGGACTTTCAGCTCTGCTGAAAGGATAAATACAGATAGCCGGAGGGTGAGTGTGGGTTTTACTTATAAGTTCGGGAAAACAACTATCAAATCCCCGGAGAAAAAACTGGGTAATGAGGATGCGATGAAGAGACTGTAGCAAACAGGGGGGGAGCAAAGTGGGAACAGGAACCCTGAATAAAGACACAGCCTCCCTTTCGGTTGAAGGGGAGGCTGTTAAAGCGATGGCTATCCGTTTATTTAAGTGAGCCTTTGATTGCTTTTGCAGAATCAAGGTGCATTTTTAAAGTAGGCAGTGTTTTCGAAGCAAAAGCTTTCAACGTTGCATCGGGCAGATTCTTTGCCGCTTTTTCAAAAAGATCGATATCTTCTTTATGGTCATCAGTCATCATATCCATATAGTGCTTATCAAATTCAGCACCCTTGAATTTTTTCATTTCATCGATATGGGTTTGAATGTCATCGGGAAGTTTAGAAGGGATCAGGATGTTTTTACCTGCGGCCAGGGTGGTGAGCTCTTTATTTGCCCTGGTATGGTCCCTGATCATCATTGCGCCGAAAATTTTGACCCTGGAACTCTGTGCATTTTGCTGTGCAATATTACCGAGTTCTACTTCCATAGTGCCCCCGGCGCCGGCTTTCAGTGCAAAAGTGGTTGCGGTACTGCCGGAGGTATCTGCGGGGTTCTTGATAGAGGTATCAGAATCATACGCAGGGAGACTATCAGCTGCTGCGCTATTGGCATCCTTGGCCTTTTCAGGAGTGGAATTGCAGGCATAAGTCATTGAAATTACGGTTAGAGCTATCAGGAGTAAATTCTGGTTTTTCATAATATTCGCTTTATTTGTTTGTAACAAACTATAAATCTGTTTGTTTTGTGAATTTATGATCATTTTTATGAATAAATACTATCTTTATAAGATAGGTTGATCTGCCAAGATATAGATAAAAAGATGTTTATGTTTAGTGTTAGGAGCAGCCCTCAAAAATGATCATATCCGGAAGATTTTAACTTAGGTTAAAATTAGCTGTGATGATAGTGTGCAGATTTGTCTTATCAAACAGAAATAATTAATCGCATATATCATGACTTACGAAAATTTAAACACAGAAATCCCTGCCCCTGCGCAGACCGCACATTCGCTGCGCAATCTTTATGTTACCCGCGCCGCCTTTTCTATCATCTGGGTGGTACTCATCGCATTATTTGCGAATACCTCCATCACTATTGCAACGATCCTGCTGATTGTTTACCCGGCCTGGGATGTGGTGGGCACGCTGTTCGATATCAGGGCTAACAGGAATGCCGTTTCTAAAATGCCCCAGTTCATCAACATCGCAATCAGTGCCGTTACCACCATCGCCGTGGCACTGGCGCTGCAACAGGGAGTTCCTGAGGCGCTGATGGTATTTGGGGCATGGGCAATACTGACCGGGGCGATCCAGCTGGTACTGGCATTGCGCCGCCGCCGCGAACTGGGCGGGCAGTGGCCAATGATCATCAGTGGTGGCCAGTCCATCATTGGAGGAAGTTCTTTTATTATCCTTGCCCATGATCCAACAATGGGTATTACCAGCCTTGCCGGTTATGCTGCTTTTGGCGCATTTTATTACTTGCTTGCTGCATACAGATTGTCTAAATCTGCTATTTAACGAACAATCCTGTGGCTGATCTGCAAAATCGGTAAGTCACAGGATCAAATTGTATTCCTGTTCATTATATTTTAAAAGCATCTGATAAAAGACATTGAAATTGCTGTCGTTTTATTTGTTTGTATTCATTCTAAATAAATATATTTGCGATGTCTATAAAGATCAGCTTTGTCAAAAAAAGAAAGTATACTTCACTGCAGCAACCCGGTCCGGATCGATAAGGAAACTTTCGAAACGGCATATCACCTCTATTGGGAGAAGGTTTATGCCGTTTGCTATAACCAGATACGGGAAGTAGAGCCTGCAAAGGGGATGGTCCAGGATATTTTCAGGTCTCTCTGGGAAAGGAGGGAGATCTTAAAGCTGGAGAAAATTGAACATTATCTGATCCGCTCTGCCAAGTTCAAGGCCTTTGAATATATCAGGAATAAGGTAAGCAGGCAGAAACATATCGGCCTTAAATTGCAGGATTTCTGTATGCATTCCAATTGTACAGAAGAACGTGTATTGTATAATAATCTGCAGGAAAAAGTAAATATCCTGGTTGATACCCTGCCATGCCAGTGCAAAAAGGTATATAAAATGAGCCGGGAGGAAGGATTGGCGAACAAAGAAATTGCCGCCCTGCTGCTCATCACCGAAAGGGCCGTGGAATACCATATCACAAGGGCCACCACCATGCTTAAGCTGAAGCTCTCCGGTTATTCAATGTAATTTTTCAAATGACTTACGGAAAAATGCCATTTGTGCTACTTACCTTTATAAGGCACATATAAATTAAAAATATATACTTTTGACAGGAGAAATCCAGGTATAGGTAATGAAGATCAGTAAGGAACTCTTAGAAAAATATCACAGAAATGAATGCACAGCTGCTGAACGCGGATGGGTGGAGGAATGGCTGTTTTCAGAAGATGCCGATGATGAACTGATTCTGCCTGATGGCGAAGATAAGGAAGCGCATAAAAAAGAGATCTGGAATGAGCTGATGGATATACTACCGGAAAAAAGCGGAGAAGTTTTTGTACAGCAACACAACCCCGGTCTGGAATCTCCCTCCAAATATGCATTATGGCAAAGATCAATCGCCGCAGCACTGGTGCTCGGACTGCTTATTACAGTCTTTTACGCCATCCCTTCAAAAATGCAGCCCCATCTGGTAACGGTAGACAATACCTCTTCTTTTGATGTGAAATATCTTGATTCCAGCGGTTACGACATTGCTGTTGGGCCAAATACAGAAGCCAGTATTAATTACCATACCGGTATCATCGATTTCTCGGGAAGCCTGATGATCTCTCCAAAAAGGGATATCCGGCTGATCTTTCATGGTGACAAACAAAAAATGGACTTCAAAATGGGGGAAACTTACATCATTTTAAGGGATAAAACGGAGAACGACAAGATGATCGTTGTCAACGAGCGTAACCTGCTGGACCTTCCGCCGGTTATACAGAAACATATCGTTAACCAGTTCAATATTTAGCATTTCAGAATTTAGCCCTATCAAGCCACGTCTATGTACCAACCGGCAAAAACCGCTGCCCTACTGATCATTTCCCTGTTTTTACTTAACTGCTGTATCTCCTGCACCGGCCGGCTACCTGCTGGAAGCCAGAAGTACAGTCTATACATTTTGGGCAAGGATAATAAAGAATACCTGGTGCAAACGAATACGCTGGACAGCGGTGTGCTATATCCTGAGAAAGACGGGGTTTCGCTCAATGTGAAAGAAATGGACAGGGACAATATCGTTAAAGACGGTTTTTATTATCACCTGAACAGAAAAAAGGCATCCCTCTCAAAGTACGTATTAGCAGATCAGCTCCTGAAAGAAGTGAGCGCTATCCCGGCGGCTGATTTTTCTATTGAGAATTTTTACTGGACGGGCAAAGATACCTTACTGCTAACCGGGCTTGACGGGCGTAACTATGCACAGGTAAAATACATGCTTGTTGAGACCGCGAAGATGAAACTGATCTCCAGTGGTATGATTGGTATTCCGCTTCCTGCGGGACGCTTCAGTTCCATGTCTATCGGTTTTGTTGAGCCCCGGAAAGGCCAGCTGCTGATGGGGTATACCTATCATGAGAACTTTGGGCCTTCCAGTTATACCACCAGCGATACGACTTACGTTACCGCATTGAGTTACCCTCAAATGAAAGTTTTGCATACGGATAAGGAAACACGTTCTACCTATCCCGGAGGTATCAATACCATCCAGTCGTACTCTTTTGATGATGAACAGGGCAATTATTATTTTATGACCTGCCCCGGTATCGCACTCGGAAACCGCCCCGATCTGCCAACAGCGATCTTCCGGATCAATAAAGGAGTAGTGATCACCGATAAAAGTTACTTCTTTGACCTCTCTGCTGCCATCCATAACCATTCCTACGGAATGTGGTATCTGGGTAATCATAAGGCATTAGTGAGAAGTGAAAGAAAAGATCTTTTCAAAGGCCTGGCCGATCATTACAGTACCGCTCATTTTGAATTTTATGTGGCCGACCTGGATCATCATACGGTACAAAAGCTGAACCTGCCCCTGGATAAAGGGACGCGGCGTGAATGTGTGATCGTGAAAAATAATATCGCCTATATCGCTGTAAACTCTTCCACTCAGGGCAATTATATCTGGATGTATAACATCAGCACCGGTACCCTGAAAAAGGGGCTTCAACTTGCCGGAGATACTGATTTTATCCTGAGGATTGACAGGCTGAACCCGGGAAAGTAATTTTTTTTCTTTTTCCACCTTCGGGAAAAGTGATGTTGTGCTACATCTCCTGTAAATACACAACATTAAAATAATGTCATATAGAAAAAAATTACTCGTATTTCTTCTCAGCGCCATTCCATTTTATTCTTTCGCCCAAACTTCATCTGTCACCGGAACGGTAAAAGATGAACAGGAAGCGATTTCAGGTGCTTCCATTTTGTTAAAAGGCAAAAAGACCGGAGCCACTTCAAATGAACGTGGTTATTATGAACTGAACAACTTGAGCCCCGGTACCTATACCCTTGTGGTATCTTACCTTGGGTACCACACGGAATCCAGGGAGATCACTGTTAAGGCCAATCAGCAACTCAAACTAGATGTTTCCATCAAAAAAGACTTGCAGCAGCTGAGCAATGTAGATATCGCCGGCAAAACCAAAACCCAGGAGATCAAAGAATCGGGCTTTGCAGTGAATGCCATTGATACAAAGAAGTTCGCAAACACCACGACAGACCTCAACCAGATCCTGAACCGGAGTACGGGGATCAGGATCCGTGAGCAGGGCGGACTGGGCTCTGATTTTAAGTTTTCCATCAACGGACTGTCCGGAAAGCAGGTGAAATTCTTTATCGACGGCATCCCGCTGGAAGTGATGGGCAGTGCCATGACATTGAATAACATCCCTGTGAATCTTGCAGAACGACTGGAGGTCTACAAAGGAGTGGTACCTGTGCAGCTGGGCGCTGATGCGATGGGCGGGGCAGTAAATGTGATCACGAACCAGAAAGTAAGCAATTACCTTGATGTAAGTTCCAGCTATGGATCATTCAACACCAATCGCTCAGCCCTTACAGGCCAGTTTGTAGACAGGAAAACCGGAATTACCGTAAAAGCAAGTTCCTTCTTTAATTACTCCGATAACAATTACAAAATGAAGGGTGTGGAGATCCTGGAAGGCGGAACGAGAGTTGGAGATGAGATCACGGACCTCAACGGAGCCAATTTTACGACCACCGACGTGAAACGTTTCCATGACCATTACCGTTCTGCCATGGGGCAGGTTGAAGTGGGCGTGACCAATAAAAAATATGCAGATGTGCTTTTCGCCGGCTTTGGCTATAATGAAGGCCGCCAGGACCTGCAAACAGGATTTGATCAGAACATCGTATACGGAAGGGTAAAAAGAAACAGTAAAGCAGTAAACGGCTCAATCCGTTATAAAAAAGATAATCTCTTTACACAGGGACTTAACCTGAGTGTATTTGCAGCCAGGTCTAAGGATACCTATAAGACTACAGATACACTTTTCCGCCAGTATTACTGGGACGGCTCATGGACTACCAAGGGCTATTCTGAAATGGGAGGGGTTAAAACGGTGGCAAACATCATCAGGCCGAGAACCTACGCCATGGCGAATTTGAGCTATGTGATCAATAAAGAGCACTCTTTGAATCTCAACTATACGATTGACCACCTCAGGAACAAGACTTACAATGAGCTGCTGACCGACCATGATGATATGCCGGGACTGCTGAACAAACGGATCCTCGGCTTTGCCTACCAGCAGAATCTTTTTGATCAGAAACTAGTGAATACTGCATTTGTAAAGTACTACAACCTTGGGCTGGAAAGGTCCAAACTGGTGAACAACGTAAATACGCTGGCAGACACTACCTTCAGTAATTACGGATATGGTTTTGCATCGCGGTACAGGATACTTCCTGATTTCGGGATCAAAGCCTCGTATGAACACGCCTACCGTTTACAGGAAGCCGAGGAAATGTTTGGCGACGGCCTAAACCTGCAGGCCAATCCTGACCTGAAACCGGAACGGAGTGAGAACTTTAACCTGGGGGCATACTATACGCTGAAACTGGACAAGCACAATTTCTATATCGAAGCATCGGGTTTCTACCGCAATGCAAAGGATTTCATTTTTGTAGTGCCGGACCAGCGTTCCAAGCTGCTGAAGAACGATAATAAATCTAACGTCCGTGTAACAGGGGCGGAGGCCGAACTGAGATACAGTTACGCCAATCTGCTGACCTTCAGCATCAACGGTACTTATCAGAATGCAGTGAATACGACGAAATTTGTACAGGAAGGCTCGGTAAATTACGAGGCTACTTACATGAATAAAATCCCTAACCAGCCCTGGCTGTTCGGAAACCTTGATTTCGGCATCGGTAAGGACAACCTCCTGGGCAAAGATACCCGACTGCAGTTTAACTGGTTTACACAATATGTGCAATGGTTCTACGTGACCTGGGAGGCTTATGGAAATGCAAACGGAAAGTCAGACGTGCCTACTCAATATGTTCACAACGCATCCCTGAGCTATTCCGTGGCAAAGGGCAAATACAATATCTCTGTGGAATGCAGGAACCTGACCGATAACCTTGCCTATGATAACTTCAGGCTGCAGAAACCGGGAAGATCTGCATCGGTAAAATTCAGGTATTTCATTCAGTAAAAACATCAGCTCATTCACAGCCTGCGAACGCAGGCGCTATTGATCACATTATTATAAATTAAGATGAATAAGATATACAATTATGCTACAAAAACGGTGCTGGCCTTCCTTGTACTGCTGTCCATCAGCGGATGCGAGAAGAGAAATAACGGTACAGTGGAAGAGGGCACGAAATATTCGGCAATTTTATGTGTAGGCAGCTGGCCTAACACTGCTTATTACATAGCAGGCGTACCTTCTTTAACCAGCGGAACCATTAGTATCAAAGGAAATGGTGCCGAAATGACGGGTAAGGTATATGCCCAGGACGTGATCCAGCGGGACGGATATTATTACCATGCGAATTTTGGCAGCGGCCGCCTTGGGAAATACCATGTGGAGAACGGCGCCTTGCTGATTGATAAGGAAATTCCCTTTACCTGGTTAAACTGGAGTGCCTATGCATGGGCAGATGAAAATACGCTGATCATCTTTGGCGATGGCAATAATGAGGCGCGTTATGCGGTGATCAAAACTGATAAGATGACGATCACTACCGGAAAACTTGATCTTGCAGCTATTCCAGCAGGCTTCTCGGTTTACAATATCGGCTTTGCGCAGTACAGGGGCAATAAGTTATATCTGGGATATGGCATTGGTTCTGATGATTTTACCCAGTACCCGAATATGCCGGTCTATAAAAAGACTTATGTGTCAGTGATTGATTACCCGAGTATGGCAGTAGAGAAAACCTCAGAAGATGTAAGAAGCAGTGGCGCAGGCGGGCCAAATGTGTATGCACCGATGTCTTTTGTAGATGAGAACAATGATCTTTATTTTATGACTGACCCTACGTATAGTTATGATTACCAGTCGCCCTCTGTCATGTACCGCATCAAAAACGGCAGTACTGAAATTGACCCTGGCTATTTCTTTAATTACTCTGCCGCGATCAACAATGAGAAGGCACCTGCAATATGGTATATAGGCAATGGTAAAGCCATTGTAAGGTCGCGCATAGCCGGACAATCAATTGATGCGGAACACTATTTTACAGTGGTGGATGTGAAAACCGGGACGGTGATTAAAAAGCTTGACCTCCCGGCAGATAAAGGGGAGCGGATGGTGAATGCGGTGATCGTTGAAGACGGGAAGGCTTTTATCATGGTCAATGCTGCTGACAGGGACTATGTATGGCAATACGATCCTGCAACGGATCAGCTGACGAAAGGTGCGGAGTTTATTGGCGGGATTGACTATATCCTGAGGATAGAAAAATTGAAATAGATGTCTTTTAAGAAAATCAACGCATGGTTCCATTTGTGGTTGGGGCTTGCTTCGGGAGCTGTTGTATTTATCCTGGGCATTACCGGATGTGTGCTGGTATTTGAGCAGGAGATCAAACAGCTGACCAGGCCATGGTTCCATGCAGAAAGACCCGTAGGCGCGGAATTCCTTGCTCCTTCGGTCTTGTACCGCGCTGTAGGGAAGGCCATTCCTGATAAGACGGCATCTTCGATCTGGTATCATGGAGAGGGACATAGCGCGCATGTTAGCCTGAAGAAATCAGATTCGGTAGTGTATGTGAATCCTTATACTGCCGGTATCCTGGCGGTTGCCACCAGGGAAGACTTCTTCGATTTTGTAGATGACGGGCACCTGTATCTGTGGCTGCCCGATAAGATAGGCCATCAGGTAGTAGGCTGGTCAACCCTGGTGTTTTTTTTCCTCACCATCAGCGGCCTGATCCTCTGGTGGCCAAAAAAGTGGAATAAAAGGGGTAAAGAACAGAGTTTCAGGATCAAATGGAAGGCTAAATTTAAACGGCTGAACTATGATCTGCATAATGTACTGGGGTTTTATACCCTTCTGCTTGCTGTGTTATTTGCTTTTACCGGTTTGATCATGAGTTTTTCATGGTTCAACAGCAGCGTATACTGGCTGGCCGGAGGGAAAAACAAACCCTGGACAAAAGCCTTATCAGATACAACAGCAAATCCGCAATCCAATAGCATGGTGCAGGTAGATAAGGCCTGGCAGATGGGGTTCCGGCAGATCTCCGAGCACAATCAGAAAAACATCATCGTGAATTTCCCGGAGAAAGCGTCTGATGCGATCTACCTGTGTACAGATATGTACCGGGGCACCTGGAGAGATGTGTACCTGGACCAGCATACGCTGAAAGAACTCCCTGCATCAGGGAGGAAGCTGAAAGATGAAGAGCTGGGTGGCTGGATACGCCGTTCAAACTATGGGCTGCATGTAGGCGAAATCGGAGGACTGGCCACTAAGTTTCTTTACTTTTTTGCGAGCCTGGTCTGTGCCAGCCTCCCCGTTACCGGTTTCTATATCTGGTGGGGCAGGAAACGGAAGGCATGAGCCGATTAATTTTAGTAGCACAGATAATTCCTCATTATTTATGAAAAGGTTGTCCACATCAATTATATTCGCGCATAAATAAGTTGTTTAATTTTCATCCCAATTGTTGGGATGTTATTTACAGGAGGTTTAATTCACCTTCAAAATATACAAATGATATGCAGCAAGGACTTTTGATAGATATGGATGGGGTGATCTATAATGGAGAAACACTGATCCAGGGTGCCGATACTTTTATTGGGAATTTAATCAAGCAGGATATTCCCTTCGCTTTTATGACTAACAACAGTCAGCGTACAAGTTTGGAAGTGACCAGGAAACTGAAACGTTTGGGTATTGAGGTTACAAGAGAACATGTATATACCAGTGCTATGGCTACGGGGAAATTTCTGGGCGACCAGGGGCACAGCGGAACTGCCTATGTACTGGGCGAAGGCGGATTGTTAACGAGCCTGCATGAAAATGGAATTACGCTCGTAGATACTGATCCTGAGTTCGTGGTTTTAGGTGAAGGAAGGAACTTTACCCTGGAAATGGTGCAGCGTGCGGTTGATATGATCCTGGCCGGTGCCAAGTTTATTACCACCAACAGGGACCCCTCTCCAAAAAAACCAGGCTGGAATAACCTGGGTATTGCAGCCACTACAGCCATGATAGAAGAGGCCAGTGGCGTAAAGGCTTTTGTGATTGGTAAGCCTAGCCCGGTGATGATGCGGTCAGCGAGGAAATTTTTAGGGCTCGAAACAGCAGGCACAACGGTGATCGGCGATACGATGGAAACTGACATTCAGGGAGGTGTTCAAATGGGATATAAAACTGTTTTGGTGCTTTCAGGCATTGCAAGTAAAGAGCGGCTGGGCAAATATGCATTTAAACCGGATCTGATTGTGGGATCAGTTGACAAATTGGAATTTCCGTTAAAGTGGTGGTAAAATAATTTGCTATCTTAGCATGAATGAAAGGTAAAGCGATAGTTTTGGTCTTACTGCTGTGTCTTGCCCAGGGGGTGCATGCACAGTCTTCTGATTATAAAAACCATATTCAGCAGTTGTATAAAGGGATCAACAGTCAGCTGAAAGACCATAAAAAAGGCTTGTACTACGAGACAACAGACAGCCTGAAAAATGAAAATCCGCATTCCTGGTTATGGCCTTTATGTGCATTGATCCAGGCTGCCAATGAAATGGAAGTGCTGGAACCCGGCAGCAGTTATATGCTTCCGGTTGAACATGCCATTGAACAGTATTACAGCGATAAGCCACCCTTCCCCGGCTATCAGGATTATGTAACAAAAGAGCGCTTAAGTTCACGTTTTTATGATGACAATCAGTGGATAGCCATTGCTTATCTGGATGCCTATAACCGTAACCACAAAAAGAAATACCTGCAGACCTCGAAAATGATCTACCGGTTTATGATGGGTGGACTGGATACTGCGGCAGCCGGAGGTTTGTACTGGAAAGAGGGGGACAAGACCACCAAAAATACCTGTTCAAATGGCCCTGCTATACTCGTGGCCCTGCAATTGTACCGGATTACCAAAGAACAGGAATATCTGCAAACAGCCCTGCAATTGTATGCCTGGACAAATGCCCACCTGCAATCGCCCGAAGGATTATATTATGATAATATCAAAATCCCATCCCTGAAGGTGGAGAAGGCCATGTATACCTATAACACCGGTACTATGCTGCAGTCTAATGTGCTCTTATATAAGGTAACCGGGGACAAAAAATATTTACTGGAGGCTGAACGTATTGCAGCTGCCGGGAAGGCCCGGTTTTTTAAAGACGGACGTTTACCGGGAGAATACTGGTTTAATGCGGTAATGCTCAGGGGTTACGAAGAACTGTATAAAGCAGACGGCAATAAGGACTGGACCGGCTTTTTTGCAGAGGACGCAGGACGGATATGGAATACAGAGCGGAGCGGAGATCATTTGCTCGGAACAAAACCGGCAAAACGCCTGATAGACCAGGCAGCAATGATAGAGATATATGCCAGATTATTGAAGGTAAGTCAATAAAAACCTGATGCGTGATTAAATATTTCTGATAAGAAAATTTATAGCTGTTTCATTATATATTTTGTAAATATATTTTCGGTTACTACTGAATTAATGTGTAATTTCAGCGGCATAATGAAGAACCTAAAAATAGTATTTATTTTCTTATGCGCTGTATGTGCGGGATGTTCCAAAGATGCAGAAAGCGTTCCTTCAACTGCTGATCCTGTTACGGTGGTAACCGGTAAAAAAGGGGCCAGTTTCAATACCGGGAATAAAAACGGTACCTGGTATGACAACGTGATCAACCTTCAGAGTCACTGGTTTTATACCTGGGGGCCAGATATTCCTTTTAACCTGGCACCGCAGAACTGCGAGTTTGTGCCTATGTTCTGGGGCAAGGCTACTGTTAGCCCCACCAACGTTTCCTATGTGCAGCAACTAAGGGCTTTGGGCAGGGCGAAATTTGTACTTGGTTTTAATGAGCCGGACCTGGCAGACCAGTCAAACATGAGCGTTGCAGATGCACTTGCCGCCTGGCCCAGGCTGGAATCTGTGGGTTTGCCGCTGGGGAGCCCGGCAACGGCATGGCCTACAAGGCAGTGGCTGTATGATTTTATGGATCAGGCCATTGCACAGCATAAACGTGTTGATTTTATCTGTGTCCATATGTATGTAGGAACGGATGACGTTGCATTTGTACAGGTATTGGAAGATCTGCATAATAAATACAAAAAACCCATCTGAATCACAGAGTTTGCAACAGCGGCAAATGATGCTGCAACTAAGGCTCAAAACCCGTACACTCCGGAAATGGTGCTGGCATTTATGCAAAGGCTGCTTCCGAAATTGGAAGCTTTGGATTATGTACAGCGTTACAGCTGGTTCTCCGGTGATCCGAACAGCGCAAGGCTCTGGTCTTCAGCTTTAGTGGATGCAGGCGGTAACCTGACTGCGCTGGGTAAATGGTACGCCGCCTATAAGCCAAATACGGCTATTAAAAAATAAGGTGGGCTACACCTATTCTATTAAGTCTTTGTTAACCATCCTGCTGATCGTTGAGGGCAGCAGGATGATCACAACTAGGCAGTTTTTACCGGGCCTATCGGTAAGACAACCCTGCCATATACTTCATTCAGCACATTTGCTATTCCTGTGTAAATTGCCGAAGCTCCACAGATGATCCCTTCGTACCCGGCAAAGTGTTTCACTGCAGGATTACCTGTCACATCACCCGCTACCAGTAAAAAGAAGAGGATGGTGAGCGAGCCGAATACAAACTGAAGTGCACGGTTCAGCCTTAAGGTACCGAAGAACAACAGGAAGGTAAAAACTCCCCATACGCTAAGGTAAGCGATCATCGCTTCTTCAGAGGCGGGGGCAGCCCAGCCTAATTTGGGCATCACGAGCAGTCCCACGAGGGAAAGCCAGAAAAATCCGTAGGAGGTAAAGGCTGTCAGGCCGAAGGTGTTGTTTTTCTTCGCTTCAATAATCCCGGCGATCACCTGCGCAAGGCCCCCGTAAAAGATACCCATGGCCAGGATCATCGAGTTCATCTCAAAAAAACCGGCGTTGTGAATGTTCAGCAAAACGGTGGTCATGCCGAAAGCACAAAGACCTAGCGGGGCCGGATTGGCGGTCTCGTTTGTGACAACGGCCACAATTGGGGGAGTAGTTTCTGTCATACAAATAATTGGAATAGATATTTGGTTAAAATTCTAATTATAAATATAATATGATCAGGCTACTGTTATTGTAACATATTTGCGACCCGGCTAATGCTGATCACCCTTCAGCTGATGATAAGTGACGTAGGAAATGACCAGCATGGCGAAACAGATGACCGGAAAATACCACATTCCTGATGGACCGTCAACCGCCAGGTGAGCGATAGTTGCCGAGATGAAATCGATGCCAAAGGCTACATAAGCCCATTCTTTGATACGTTTTGGGAAAAACGGGAGAATCAGGATCAGTCCGCCGATAAATTTGCCGATACTCAGTTCCCAGTGAAACCAGAGCGGAAGGCCCAGGTGGGCTGTACCCTCAAGCGCCATTTTGCTTCCTATAAAGAAGATTCCCGGTAAGATAAATGCGGCTAAGAGGCCTGTGGTTAGCCAATAGATGATTTTAGCGTTTTTAGTTGATGCTGTCATACAAGAGATTATTTAGATTTATAAATATCTTGTTCTCCGGATTGGCCGCTACGGTGTGAAAGTGACAATAAACAGGGGAGGATGAGACAAATTTTAACACTTTTTAACATTTATATCTGATATTTTCTTGGCGAAAAATGGATATACTGTTTAAGTTTGCCTATCTATAAAATTAAAGGATTAATGGAAGAATTAAAGAGTAATACTGAGCACCTGTCGTCAGATGCTGCGGCTGCTAATTCATCGTACTCAACGGATATAAGGGCCATTAACGAAATGATCCAGCGCGAAAGTGCTTTTGTTGATCTTTTGAAAATGGAGATGGACAAAGTGATCGTAGGCCAGAAATATATGGTAGAGCGCCTGCTGATCGGACTGCTGGCCGACGGGCATATCCTGCTGGAAGGTGTTCCCGGATTGGCCAAAACGCTGGCCATCAATACGCTTTCCAAAGCTATTCAGGCTGACTTCAGCAGGATCCAGTTCACGCCGGACCTGCTTCCGGCAGATTTGATCGGTACGATGATCTACAACCAGAAAAAAGAAGAGTTTGTGGTCAGAAAAGGCCCGGTTTTTTCAAACTTCATCCTGGCCGATGAGATCAACCGTGCGCCGGCAAAAGTACAGAGTGCTTTGCTGGAGGCGATGCAGGAAAGACAGGTGACCATCGGTGACCAGACCTTTCCCCTACCAAACCCCTTCCTGGTACTGGCTACCCAGAATCCTATTGAACAGGAGGGAACTTATCCGCTCCCTGAAGCCCAGGTAGACCGTTTTATGCTGAAAGTGGTGATCGGTTACCCTACCAAGGAGGACGAAAAAAGGATCATCAGGGCAAATATCGCCCCTCAGGGAATGTTAAAGCCCAACGCTATTGTACATCCTGATGATATCATCAGGGCACGCAAAGTGGTGAAGGAAGTTTATATGGACGAAAAGATAGAGCAATATATCATTGATATCGTTTTTGCCACACGTTTCCCGGATCAGTACAAGCTGGATAACTATAAGAACCTGATCAGTTTCGGGGCTTCGCCAAGGGCAAGCATTAACCTGGCACTGGCAGCGAAAGCCTATGCATTTATCAAACGCAGGGGATATGTGATCCCTGAAGACGTCAGGGCCATCTGCCATGATGTGTTAAGGCACCGTATCGGCTTAACCTATGAGGCCGAGGCAGAGAACATGACCACAGAAGATATTATTACAGGAATCTTAAATGCCGTTGAAGTACCTTAACCCATTTCCTTAAATTATGGCAAGAGATACCAAAGAGCTGCTGAAGAAAGTAAGGAAGATAGAGATCAAAACCCGGGGGTTGAGCAACCACCTGTTTTCGGGTGAATACCACTCTGCCTTTAAAGGACGGGGTATGGCCTTTAATGAGGTGCGCGAATACCAGGCCGGGGACGAGATCAGGACGATAGACTGGAATGTGACCGCCCGTTTTAACCATCCCTATGTAAAGGTTTTTGATGAAGAAAGGGAGCTGACCGTCATGCTGCTGATGGATGTCAGTGCGTCTGAGAACTTTGGTACGCAGAGCCAGCAGAAGCAGGACCTGGCAACGGAGTTATGTGCAGTGCTGGCCTTTTCTGCGATACAGAACAATGATAAGGTCGGCGTTATCTTTTTCAGTGACCAAATAGAGAAATTCATTCCGCCAAAAAAAGGACGCAGCCATATCCTGATGATCATCAGGGAACTAATAGACTTTAAGCCGCAAAGTAAGGGCACTGATGTGGCCGAAGCACTGAGGTACTTTACCAGCGCCATCAAAAAGAAGTGTACGGCTTTTATCCTTTCTGATTTTATGAGCCCCGCTTTTGAACAGCAGCTTAAACTGGCAAATAAAAAACATGATGTGATCGCCCTGCGGCTTTATGATAAACGTGAAGAGGAGTTTCCTGATCTGGGACTGATCCCGGTGAAGGACGAAGAATCTGGTTTGCTGTCATGGATCAATACCGGTGATAAAAAGGTAAGGGCAGCTTTTAAAGCTGATGCGTTGAAAAGAAATGCCCTGCTGAAGGATGTTTTTAGTAAATCGGGTGTTGACTTTACTTCCATCGGTACACATGAATCTTATATTACCCCTTTGAGGACATTATTTAAAAAGCGGGAACGCAAACGTTAACAGACGATATGATCAAGAATTTCAAAAGTTGTGCCCTGGTTTTAATGCTGTGCTGGTCTTGCTTTTGTTTAAAGGCAGAAGCGCAGGATATTCAGGCAGTTGCCAAACTGGACCAGACGGCTATCCGCATAGGCGACCAGACGAAACTGCGTTTATCCGTCTTCCAGCGGGTAAAACAGTCGGTCGGCTTTCCCGCTATCACAGATACACTGAACAGCAAGATCCAGGTGATCAGCAGCAGTAAGCCGGATACTATTCCCGATCAGAATGATCCTGAAAAGATCACGGTAACCAGAAGTTACGTGATCACCAGTTTTGATGCGGGAAGTTATACACTGCCCGCTTTCGTATTTACAGCTAAAGAAGGGGCATTAAAAACCAATGAGCTGACTTTACTGGTACAGTCTGTTAAAGTGGATACAACAAAGGCTATTTACGATATCAAACAGCCTCTTGCGGTTTCCTATACCTTTACCGACTGGATCAAAGACAACTGGCAATGGGTACTGTTTCCGCTGCTGGTTGTTATCCTCGTTGCGGGGCTGGTGTATTATTTGATAAAACGGCGCGCAAACAAGCCTGTTATTCAGGTCAATAAACCGGTTATACCTGCACATACAACAGCTTTAGCGCAACTGAATGAACTGAGGGATAAGAAATTATGGCAGCAGGAGCGGGTAAAAGAATATTACAGTGAACTGAGTGATGTATTACGTGAATACCTGGAGAAAAGGTACCAGATTAAAACTCATGAAAAAACCACAGATGAAATCTTTTCCGGCCTGGCCGGCGTAGCTATAGCCGCTGAAAATAAAAATCTGTTACATGGGCTGCTGATAACGGCTGACCTGGTGAAGTTTGCAAAAGGTAAACCTTTGCCGGTTGAGAATGAGCAGAGTATTGAGGATGCGGTGATTTTTGTGTCGAACACGGCAGAAAATAAACCTGAACATACAAAAGGAGGGAATAGTGCTGAAGGTATTTAGTCAAATAGAATTTGCCAATCCGGGGTTTTTCTGGCTGCTGCTCCTGATCCCGGCAATAGTTGCATGGTATATATGGAAGGAGCAAAACCTTCAGGGCAGCCTGAGCGTATCGGCAGTGAAGGGATTTTCCCTACCGGTGGAAAGTGTGATTCCCCGCCTGCGCCATCTGGGGATCATCCTGAGGGCCCTTGCATTACTATTCCTGATCGTTGCCCTGGCCCGCCCGCAATCGGCACTCAGCTGGCAGAATTCAACCACGCAGGGTATTGATATTGTGATTGCCTCTGATATTTCGGGAAGTATGCTCGCCGAAGATTTTAAGCCCAACAGGCTTGAGGCAGGAAAGAACATTGCGATAGATTTTATCAAAGACCGCCCTGATGACAGGATAGGGCTGGTGATCTTTAGCGGCGAGAGCTTTACACAATGCCCGCTAACGATAGACCATGACGTGCTGATCAATCTGTTCGCAGCTATCAAAAATGGAATGGTGGATGACGGAACGGCAATAGGAATGGGACTGGCCACGGCCGTTAACAGGCTGAAGGACAGTGAAGCCAAAAGTAAGGTGGTGATCCTGCTGACGGACGGCTCTAATAACTCAGGGTCCATACCTCCTGTTACGGCGGCAGAAATTGCAAAGCAGTTCAATGTGAGGGTTTATACAGTGGGGATCGGCACGCGTGGTTATGCCCCTTATCCGGTACAAACATCAATGGGCGTGCGGTACCAGAATATGCCTGTGGATGTTGATGAAGGAACGCTGACTAAGATTGCCCGTATCACAGGGGGAAAATATTTCAGGGCTACGGACAATGAAAAGCTGAAAAGTATCTATGAGCAGATCGATAAGCTGGAAAAGGCAAAGATCGATGTGACACAGTACCATAAAAAAACGGAGTGTTTTCTGCCACTGGCCATTATAGCCCTGTTCTTGTTGTTAACCGAGTTTATACTCAAAAATACTTTGCTTAAAGGAGCTTTAACTTAAATCGGATGTTACGTTTTGCACATATAGAATTGCTCTGGGGACTGGCAGCTATCCCATTTCTGATAGCGCTTTTTGTACTGGTAAGCAGATGGAAAAATAAAGCTGTTAACAGATTGGGAGACAGGAAGGTGGTAGATATGATCATCCCGGAAGTGTCTTTCAGCAGGCCCTGGCTGAAGTTTATCTTATTCATCTTTGCCTATGCTTTCCTTGTAGTTGGGATAGCCGACCCCCGCATAGGTTCTAAACTGGAAGAGGTGAAACAGAAAAGTGCCGACCTGATGATCCTGCTGGACGTTTCAAACAGTATGCTGGCGCAGGATATTGCGCCGAGCCGCTTGGAAAATGCAAAACGCGCTATTGCACAGCTTATTGACAACCTGCATAACGACCGTATAGGCATCGTTGTTTTTGCCGGTGAAGCGTATGTTCAGCTGCCCATTACTACAGACTATTCTGCTGCCAAGCTGTTTTTGAATACCATCAATACCGATATGGTACCTACCCAGGGAACAGCCATCGGCGCTGCCATCGACCTGGGAATGCGTTCCTTTGATTTTAAGAACGGTACCGGAAAGGCAATGATCGTGATCACCGACGGGGAGAACCACGAGGATGATGCTGTAGCTGCTGCAAAAAACGCTGCAGATAAAGACGTTACCGTAAACGTAATTGGCATAGGCTCACTTGAGGGTGCACCCATACCTATTTACGAGAACGGTAAAGAGGCCGGTTTCCATACCGATAGCCTTGGGAAACCGGTATTGAGCAAGTTAAATGAAACGATGGGCAAGGAAGTATCTGCTGCCGGTAAAGGCGCCTATGTAAGGGCTACCAATGCGAACAGCGGGATGAATATTGTGCTGGAACAGATAGACAGGGTACAGCGCAAGACTGTGGATACGAAAAACTTTAAAGATTTTGAAGACCGCTTCCAGTTTTTCCTGGGAATTGCTTTTCTTTTACTGGTGGCAGAGTTTTTCATCTCCAACCGCAAAAGCCTGCGCTTAAGCAATGTGAAGCTTTTTGAAGTGAAATCACCCACGCCGGCAGTGGGCACCGGCGCCAGCCAGAACAGGATCAATACTGAAAAAAACAACTAATTATGTTAAAGAACATGAAGGGATTAGTGATCATATTATTGTTTTTATTGCAGGCCCCGTTCCTTTTTGCGCAGCAGGGAAAACGCTATATTAAAAAAGGGAATGACCTGTATAAACAGCAGAATTATGCGGAGGCCGAAGCAAACTACCGCAAATCGGTTACGCCTAAAAGCCAGAGTACTGAAGGTAATTTCAATTTGGGCGATGCCCTGTATAAACAAAAGAAGTTTGGGGATGCCCGTGAACAGTTCAGCCAGATTGCAGGATCAGCAAATAACAGCCCGGCAGTAAAAGCACAGGCTTACCATAACCTGGGCAATTCTTTTGTAACTGATAAAAAGCTGGAGGAAGGGATCGCCGCGTACAAGAAGGCGCTCATAAACAATCCGAAGGATGAGGAAACACGGTATAACCTGGCCTATGCGCAGGAAATGCTGAAAAAGCAGCAGCAGCAAAAGAAAGATAATAAGGACAAGAACAAGGACCAGAAGAATAAGGATAACAAAAAGGACCAGGATAATAAAGATCAGAACAAGGACAAAAAAGACCAGGATAAGGACAAGAAAGATCAGCAAAACAAGGATCAGAATAAAAACGACAAAAAGGAGGAGCCAAAACCGCAGCCCGGTCAGCTCTCCAAAGAAGATGCCCAGAGAATGCTGGATGCGATGAACAATAATGAGAAGCAAACACAGGATAAACTGAAGAACAAGAAATTTAAAGGAGAAAAAGCACGTGTGGCTAAAGACTGGTAATCGCTGTATGTTTAAGAGAATGAAGATTGGATATTATGCATTGACGGTTTTGCTGTGCTGCACGAACCTCGTATTTGCACAGGACGCGAGATTTGTTGCCTCTGTGAACACCACACAGGTAGGTACAGGGGAGCAGTTTGAAGTTACCTTTTCGGTAAACGGCAACGGGGACCGTTTTTCGCCGCCTGATTTTAACGGGTTCCAGGTGCTGTCTGGCCCCAACGTATCAAACAGTATGACCTCCATCAATGGAAATACTACCGTGAGCAATGCTTACAGTTATGTGCTTGCTGCCGTTAAAGAAGGGACAATAACTATAGGCTCTGCCAGTATGGTAGTGAACGGGCGCCGGCTGAGTACAAGCCCCATCAGGATGACCGTAGTAAAGGGACAGCCGGTGCAGCAGAACAGCCCTTCGCAAAATGCACCTGACAATAGCGCTGAACAGGATATTCCCGCTGATCTCTCAAAATCATTATTTATCAAAGCCGTTGCCGATCAGACCAGTGTTTACCAGGGACAGCAGGTGCTCCTTACCTACAGGCTGTATACCAAAGTTGGTATTGTAGACAGCCGCCTGGACAAACTGCCGGACCTGACAGGCTTTTGGAGCCAGGAAGTGAAAGACCAGCAGCAGCAGGCGCAATGGCGCGTTGAAACCTATAAGGGCGTAAAATATAATGTTGCCGACGTGCGGCAAACGATCCTCTTTGCGGAACATTCGGGCAATATCACTATCGATCCGTTTGAAATGACCTTTATTGCCAGGATACCGGCGCCTGCCAGAGATATTATGGACCAGTTTTTTGGTTCCTACAAGGATGTAAAGTACGGCGTGAAAAGTACCCCCCTGGTGATTCATGTGAAGCCGCTGCCTGAAAATGGCAGGCCTGAGGGTTTTTCAGGGGCCGTTGGTAATTTTACGGTGTCGGCAGATGCGGACAAAACGGAGCTGAAAGCCAATGAGTCACTCACGTATAAAGTGAAGGTTTCGGGTTCGGGCAATCTTAAGCTGCTGAAAGAACTGAACGTAAGTTTCCCGCCAGACTTTGAGAAGTATGATCCCAAGATCACGGACACGATAACGGAGAGCGTCAGGGGAGTATCCGGAAGCCGGATTTATAGCTACCTGGTGATACCAAGACATCAGGGAGATTTTACAATAGACCCCTTGCACTTCTCTTACTTTAACCCTGCAACGGGCAAATATGTGGTGCTGTCTGCCAGATCGTTCAAGGTGAAAGTGAACAAAGGCACCGCTGAAAGCAATGTTACTGCATTTTCTGCGGCCAATAAGGAGGATGTGAAGGTGCTGGATAAAGATATCAGGTATATCAAAACCGGAGATCCCGGACTGAGCAGGGAAGGGGATGGCTTCTGCAACTCTGCCTGGTACATACTGCTGCTGGCCGCGGGGCCGGTTGCCTGTGTGGCCGCCTTTATGTACAGGAACTGGTTGCGCAAAAATAACAGCGACCTCGCCAAGGTGAAAAGCCGTAAAGCCGGAAAGGTTGCTGCCCGTCACCTGGCGACTGCTGAAAAACACCTGGGCAACAGAAATGAATTTTATGATGCTATCTTCAAAGGTCTGTACGGTTATTTAAGTGATAAACTGAATATCTCTATGGCGGGTCTGAACAGGGAAACAATTGTATCCGGCCTGCGGGCACGCAAGGTGAACGAACAGCTGACCGGAGAGTTAACAGATACGCTGGATATTTGTGAGATGGCAAGATATTCTCCTGTGACACAGTTGTCTGAGCGCGAAGTACTGGAAAAAGCAAAACATATAATCAATAGTATCGAAGATGAGATCTAAGGGCATGAAACAGCTATTCTTATTTGTGACAGTGGTAGTGCTGCCATTGCTGTCATTTGGTAATGACCATCAGGAAGCCCTTTTTGCAAAAGCCAACAGCTATTATGCAAAGGCGCAGTACAGGGAGGCGCTTGATACGTACCAAAAGATCATTGCCGGCCATGAACAATCGGCAGCGGTATACTTCAATATGGGTAATGCAAGTTATAAACTGGAGGATATTCCTTCGGCACTGCTGTATTATGAAAAGGCGCACCGGCTTTCACCCAATGATGAAGACATCAATGCGAACATCAGGCTGGCCAATTCAAAAACACGTGATAAAATTGAGGAGGTTCCCGAGTTTTTTCTGAACAGATGGTGGAGGGGCGTTTATCTGAGCTTTTCGGCGAATACGTTTGCGGTCTTTAGTCTGCTCTTTGTTTTAGCAGGGTCTGCCTTTCTGATCATTTACTTCTTCGCTCATCAGAGAGGAATAAAGAAATCTTCATTTTTTGTGGCTGTTGCCTGTTTTATTCTCGGGATTTTTACGATTTTCCTGTTGAGCCGGCAGCTCAGCTATTTTAAACAACAGCAGGGTATTGTTTTCAGCAGCCCTGTGTACGTAAAAAGTGCGCCTGCTGAACAATCCCGTGATCTCCTGCTGATCCATGAGGGTGTAAAGGTTACTATCCTGGAAATTAACCGCGACTGGGTGAGGGTAAAGCTAGCCAACGGAAACGAAGGCTGGATGAAGGCCGGCGATATAAAAGTGATCTGATCAGCCTTCTTTATCCAGCAATTCCTTAATGTACTGCACGCTGAGGTCAATAGGGTCATAGGTGCTCAGCTCCTGTGCTAGTTTGACGGTGTTGTGTTTATAGATCTTATTGTTCAGGATCTCTGTTACGGCATCATAAATAGCTTCAGAAGAAGGAGTTTCGGTTTTTAAATTGATACCTATTTTAAAATAACCAATACGTGCACAGATCTCATTTTTGCCTTCATGAACACCTGCGGCAACTAATGGAAGCCTGTTGATCATGCTGAGCAGGGTACCGCCATACCCTCCATTGGTGATGTATACGCTGGCATGTGCCATTACATCTGCATAGGGAATATAGTCTGATATGATCAGGTTATCAGCCGGATATTTTTCCCTCAGCAGCTGGGTACCATTGCCTCCGGTTGTGGCCACCACGAGCACATCTGTATCCACAAAAGCCTGCAGCGTTGGTTCAAGCAGTTTTGTGGTATCAGCTTCAATGGTTCCCTGTGTAACAAGAATTACTTTGGTATATTTTTTTAAACGTTCATCGTACCATTTTTTTTCAGAACTGGGTTTGGAATAAGGCAGCAGTGGGCCGATAAAACGAATGTTTTGCCCCTGGTTAATGCGTTTATATTCAAAACCGGGTGAGCCTATCTGTAAATAAAGACTGGCCCGTTTGATCAGGAAATCAAATAAATCGTTGATTTCAGCTCTATCGTATGGAACTCCGTAGGCTGATAATAAGGCAGCATACTGATCAATACCCTCCTTAAAAAGGACAGCATTTTCATTGCGCATCAGTCTGTATTTTTCACGTGTTGCTTCGTCTTCTGCCGGTAGGAGACCGGATTGGTAGGGAGCAAGGTCTGCTGAAGCTTCGGCCAGCGGCACTACACCCATGGACAATACAGGAACATGTAATATATGCCTGATCAGAGGGATTGAGGGGTAAGTACAGTTCACCACGATGAGGTCAAATGGAAAAGATTGATATATTTCCTGCAGATCTTTAATGTGGCCTTCGGCCATTTTTACATATAATTTCTGATAGAATTTACCCTTCTCTATGGGGTCATTGATTGTCCTGAGCTGGGGATACCGTTCCAGCAGATTGGAACTGTTGAGGTCTGCGGCTTTACTGATAGGAAAATAATCAATAGAGAGATCGTTCATTTTTTTTCCGAAGATATCCGAGATATAAAACCTAAGGTCGCATCCGGTTTCCTTCAGATGTTTTGCCAGTCCGGTAAGAGGATTAACATGCCCTTCGGCAGGAAGAGCGGCAAATAAGATTTTTTTTGTGGCCAATTCACTTGTTGTCATCATCTCAATATGGGTCATATCAATGATGCAAATTCAGGTAAATTAGAGGAACTATCTATCCCCAAAAGTGGGGGAAAATATAAAACCTGCCGGACAGGTACTACTTTGTGAAACCGAGGTCTTTCATCAGCAACTCCCTGTAATTGCTTCCGATAGGAATTTCAGTGGAGTTGATGAACACCCTGTTGCCCTCAATATGGCTGATTTTGGATTTATTGATGATGAACGACCGGTGCGCACGCAGGAAAAGTGATTTTGGCAGCAGCTCTTCAAAATTTGAAAAGGGCATTTTGGGTGACAGGGTGTTGGTTGTGGTAAAAATCCTGGTGTAGTTTCCCTGTGCTTCGGCATACAGCAGCTCGTCATGCTGGATTTTGTAGATCCTGCCCTCAGTTTTTATAAAAATGAAATCTTCTGCCTGGCTTTCTGGACCGCTGGCCGGCTGTGCTGCAGGCCTGATCTTTTCCATGGCTTTATCTACAGCAATAATGAACCTGTCAAAAGAAAAGGGTTTGAGCAGATAGTCACATGCTGCCAGGTCAAAGGCATTGTGTGCATACTCTTTATAGGCGGTAGTAAATATAATCTGCGGAGGGTTTTTCAGTGTCTTTACAAATGAGATGCCATCCATTACGGGCATGTTGATATCAAGGAACAGGATGTCAATTTTTTGCTGCTGCAATACCTGTTTGGCTTCCAATGCATTTCCGCATGAGGCCACTACCTGTAACTGCTCCAGATGTCCGCAGTAGGTTTGTATGATATCCCGCGCGATAGGTTCATCATCAACGATAAGGCAGCTTACTTTATTCATGGTTTCATTTTTAATTGCAGGTCTACATTATAATACAAGGCATCACTTTGTACATTGATCATATGGGCACTGGAATAGAGCAGCTGCAGGCGCTTGTTTACATTGGCGAGTCCTAAACCACTGTTTTTGTTGAACTGCGTTTTTTCCTGCTCTTCTTTTCCATAGCTGTTTTTTACAGAGAACAGGATGGAGTTTCCCCAGGTTTTCAGTTTAATGTCTATAAATATCCGCTGGTCTGTGGTGTTCCTGGAATGTTTGAAGGCATTCTCTATGAACACGATCAGCATCATTGGAGCTATTTTGATATTGGCATCGGTGATCTCTTCTATATCGGTACTGAGCACCAGCCTGTCCCCAATCCTTATTTTTTCAAATTCAATGTAATTGCTGATATAACTGAGCTCATCTTTTAACGGCACATAGATTTCTGTTGCATCATACACCGAGTAGCGCAACAGTTCCGATAATTTCAGCAGGAGATCCGGGATTTTCTGATGGTCTGTGATCGCTATCCCGTACATATTGTTCAGGGTGTTAAAGAGAAAATGCGGACTGAGCTGGGATTGTAAAAGATGCAGCTCGCTTTTGCTGTGCGTGGCTATACTTTGCGCCTCCTGCAGCTGGTTTTCAGTTACGCTATGGATGACTTTGATGAGTACTCCTGAAAGGATGCTGATCATTGCAAAGGGGACCCAGAACAGCATCAGGTTGATTCCAACCCTTCCCTGTAACGGGAAATCTGCATGGAAGAACAGCCAGCCTATACACAGCACTATCAATGTGGCGAGGCCCAGGACTTCCGTTTTGGGCAATGACTTCAGGGTGGCAGACCAGAACTGGGAAATATAGCGGCCTGCGAAAACACCGAGAATGAAACATACGGTACAGGCAAAGGACACGGCTTCGTCTTCATGTACACCCAGTGGTTTAACATAGGACTCTATGGCCAAAAATATCGGGACAGATACCAGCAGTGACAGGAAAATATACAGGTTATTTCCGAAGAAACCCAGTGGGTATTTTTTTTTATCAGTCATTGTATTGCTGTTTGGGTTTGTTTAACCATAAGATTACAAATCTGCGCAGGTATGGCTAAAATTACCCCCTGATGTTGACGAACAGGTGAAAACCAGTGACCGAAAGTCATTCCGGGGGTATCGTGCTGCTGAACACCCCAAAACGGAATTCTGTCATCTGTTAGCCAAGTTACAACATATTTCCTTCCTCCGCCAGTGCAAACGGCCAATATTTGCTTCATCATTCAGCTACACCTCTAAATAACATGATGAACTCATCTTTCTTTTTTTTCCTGTTTCTTTCCTTCGCATGCGCTGCGCAACCGAAGTTGAATACGGTCTCTTCTACGGTAAAGAATACTAAAAATGAAGCTGTAGCCGGTGCAACGGTGCGGCTGTTTAAAAATGACCTGCTGCTGGCTGCGGCTACAGCCAACGAGAAAGGGGAATTTGCGCTGGTTAATGTCCCTAACGGTAAATATATGCTGACCGTCACTGCTATAGGATATCAGATGTTCCGTGTCTCCGTTCAGTCTGAGGGTAAAGCTATTGTGCTGCCGGCTATCCTGTTAATGCCTGATCAAAAGATGGATCTGGCAGGCGTAGTGATCCAGGGTAAAAAGCCGCTGATGCAAATGGAAACTGATAAAACCGTGGTAAATGTGGAGGCGATGATCAGCAGTGCCAGCAGTAATACGCTTGAGGTGCTCGAAAAAACACCGGGCGTGACGGTAAGCGCGAATGGCGAAATCGGATTGAACGGCAGGATAGGAGTATTGGTGCTGATCGATGGCCGCTCCAAATATCTGTCAGGACAGGATCTGGCCGCTTACCTCAAATCAATCCCGGGGGCACAGCTGGATAAGATCGAACTGATTGATAACCCCTCTGCCAGGTATGATGCTGCCGGTAATGCCGTGATCAATATCCGCCTGAAAAAGAACAGGACAGGAGGTTTTACCGGAAGCCTTTCCACTGGATTTACACAAGGGAAATACCTTAGAAGCAACAATGCGCTGAATCTGAATTATAATTATAGGAAGATCAACGTCTTTGGAAATATGGGATACAGTTATGATAAGAACTACACCGACGATCATTACGACAGGCGTTTTTTTACCGCTGATGGGCTGCCTTCTTCTGCAGTTTCACTGTTCAACAGCCAGCGGAACAGGAGTAATGCGGTCAATGCGAATGCAGGTCTGGATTATTCGGCCACGGCAAACACCACTTATGGTTTCCAGCTGAATTTGAATGACAGCCGTACAAAGAATGATCTGAATTATCATAGTGGTAATTATAGTGGCGGTAACCTGGACAGCACCGGCCGCGGTTATACCAATGGCAGGAACGACAGGACCAATATCGGGGCCAATGTCAGTGTGGTACATAAGTTTGGCAATACCGGCAGGGAACTTTCAGCCGATGTGAATTACCTGAATTATGAGGGGAGCAATGTACAGTCCTTAAACAACTTCATGTATCAGCCCGATGGCCCTTTAAGCGGTAATAATGAGTTCTTTTATGACCTGCCCTTATCAATGCATATTTATACGGCGAAAGCAGATTACGTGCATCTGCTGAAAGGAAAGGCGCAATTGGAAACAGGGTTTAAATCCAGCTGGGTTAACAACAACAATGTTTCAGACTATTACACTGTGATAGACGATGAACGGCTGATAGACAACGGGCAGTCCAATCACTTTAAGTACCGCGAGAACATCAATGCCGCTTATATCAATGCGCAGAAAAGCTGGAAACGTTTTGGTGTACAGCTGGGAATGCGTGTAGAGAACACCGTTGCAAATGGCAACCAGATGGGGAACGAGGTGGTGGAAGGAAGCCGGTTCAGAAAGAACTATACCAAACTGTTCCCTTCGGTATTCCTGAGTTATAAGCTGGATACCAGCGGGATAAACTCTTTTAGTTTTGCTGTCACAAGAAGGATCAACCGGCCAAACTATCAGCTGTTAAATGAGTTCCTGATCTTCCGCGACCAGTATTCTTATTCAACCGGGAATGCCATGCTGAACCCCCAGTACCAAAGGAGATATGAACTCAAGTATCAGCATAAACAGCTGTTAAGGATGGCTTTAAGTTACAACAGGTTCAGTGACGTGATTTTCCAGACCACCAGGGTTGTAGATGAGGTCTTCATCACCCGCCCTGAGAACGTGGCCCTGGGCCATATGCTGCTGCTCAATACCGGCTTGTCCTTGTCTCCGGCAAAATGGTGGAGCCTGAATACAGATGTGCTGCTGTCATGGATGGGGCTGGATGGCGAAGCTTATGGTGTACGGCTGAATCCGGAAACCTATGTAGCCAGAATAAACGTACTGAACCAGTTTCAGTTTGGCGCAGGATGGAGTGCAGAGTTGGGCGGGTATTATGCGAGCAGAGACCTGAACGGGCAAACTTTTACGGGTGGGATGTACCGTGTGAATACCGGCGTACAGAAGAAAATATTGAAAGGGCAGGGCACCGTAAGGTTCGGGGCAGATGATATTTTCCATACCTGGGTGTACCACAACAATTCGATTGACCTGAGACAGGCCAGTTACGCGCAGATCAGTAGCTCAGACACGCAGAGATTTGGCTTTGCATTTTCATACCGCTTCGGTAAGGACACCTTCTCCCGTAAAAGCAGGCACCAGAATACTGCGCTTGACGAGGAGAAAGGAAGAATGTGATTTCGGCCCGCAGGTCCTGCTGAATGCAGGGGCATTTACCGGATTGCAGGAATTTCTTTCATCCCCAATATCCCTGCAGCAAAACGCTGTGATTCCTGTTCAACAGACTGTACATCTTTGGATAATAAACCTGATGTAATCGCATGAACGCCTGTATTGGGAAGGGCCACTTTTCTTTTGGCCGCCGCCGGTGTACCCAGGTCAGCAAACATCTTTAACATCGCATCCACTTTTACCGTAGAATCCTGGTGCAGGTTATCCTTATAATAATACAGCATCAGAACCGGCTGTTTTACTTTCTGGTATAATTCCAGTTTATTGGTAGTTTCCATAAACTCTTCCAGTTGCGGCAGTGCCTCTACGCGATATTTATTATACCAGTATTGTAATACCTTAGGATCGGTATCGTGGCCTGTTTTATAATTGCTGCCAAGAACCATCTTTACGATCTGTAAACCCCATGGGTTATTCATGATCCAGGCGGCACTGTCATTGATCTCTATATTTGGCGAGTAGAGGATAAGGCCATTGATCTCAGGAAAAGCCGAGGCTAATCTTAAGGCCAGCAATGCCCCGTTTGATGTGCCCATGATGATCACTTTCTTTCCGAGTTTCCTGCCAATAGCATAGGCCTGAAGGGTGGAGGCCCAGATCCGTTCAGGTGTAAAATCAAGCAGCGGTTCATCTCCTTTCAGACCACTGCCCGCCAGGCGGGACAGGTAAAGGTTGCAGCCAAATTTTTTTGCAATAGTACGGTGTACCGGATCTCCCTCGCCCTGGCTGGCGGTGAAACCATGAAGGTAAACTATCGCATATTCTGTTTGTTGTTTGCGGGAGCTGTCAGCCCAGACAATTCTGGCTTCGTTATCCGGTTTCAGCGGCAGGCTCGCTTCTGTTGTCTTTACCTGTGCCTCTAACTCGTTTAAACCGGAAGGCAAAACAGGCAGGGTGGTTGCGTACACGGGTGTTGCCGGCTTAGGGCCAAGGAGATAAACGATCACCAGCAGCGCCAGAATAACCGCAATGCAGGTGAATACCTTTTTAATGAGAGACATGGCCTTGTTTTTTAGACGGTTTCATATGGTGATTTTCCAATAATTCAAGGATGTAAGCCGCACTTAATTCATTTGAATGATAACTATCGAATTCCCCGCAAAGGCGTGAAACGTTATCTTTATAGCTCTTGTCTTCCATAATTTCTATGGCTGCCTGACAGATCGCTTCAGGCGTTGGTGTTTCTGTTTTCAGGTTAATGCCGTATTTGAAATAACCTATCCTTGCGCAGATCTCGTTCTTCAGCTCGTAAAGGCCTGCTGCTACCATAGGTAGCTTATGCTTAATGCTGAGTATAGTACCGCTGTAACCTCCGTTGGTTACATAAACACTGGCATAGGGCATGACCTCGCTGAAAGGTATATAATCGGCTATAATAAAATTATCGGCAGTAAATTTTGCGCGGAGTTCTTCCGTTCCGTTTCCTCCCGTAGTGGCAATCACCAGGGTGTCTGTATGCTCAAATGCTCTGAGTGTAGGTTCAAGCAGCTTGGTGATGTCACTTTCAATTGTACCTTGTGTGACCAGTATGATTTTCTTATAGTGGTTCAGGCGTTCATCAAACCAGGGCTTTTTATCGCTCTTTGCGGTATAAGGCATTAGGGCTCCT